>OBJZ01000021.1_pt1 | contig 270923 bp, 262 predicted proteins | sample 1481641 | NCBI WGS metagenome assembly OBJZ01 (sample SAMN02364493, study PRJEB22542) | human gut metagenome | isolation source: fecal sample | host: premature infant | place: USA: Chicago, IL | collected 2012-01 | reverse complement strand
GTGTATTCCTTATCATTAATTAATTTAAGATCATAAAGTCTACATAACATAGCAAGTCTTATACTATAAATCTTTATTGCTTGCATTTTTCCTCCTATGTAAGTTATTTTTTACCTTGATAAGTGGATTAAATTTGAAATATGCTAATCTCACATAATCAATTTCAAGAATATTCACACTTCAAAGTATTTTGATTTTTATAGAAAGATGATAAAACACCCCTCACTTTATAAAGTGAAATTTGCCCTCTTTGGTAACCTGAATTTTTATTTTTTATAGTATTTTTGAGTTTTAATGATTAATTTGAGCATAAAAAAATGAGGACTTATGCTACTAGGCATAAATCCTCTAAAATGAAAGAAACTCTTTCGATTGTTATTTGTATTTAGTTTTTCAAACTAATTTTATCCATCCTATTTAATTCCCCAAACATCATTACTACACCAGCTATTATCATAATTAAATCTACAAGGGGTTCTGCAAACCATACTGCTTTAACTCCAAATATCATTGGTAAAATAATCATGGCAGGTACGAATAAAAATAACTGTCTTAGCATTACTATTATGCCGGCTTTTTTAGCGTTTCCTATTGATTGGAAGAATGTTATAGTCATTACCATTACTCCATATAGGATAAAGATAGAATAAAATAGTCTAAAGTTTCCTATTCCCTGAGTTATAATACTTTCTTCTACTCCAAATAAAGAAAGAATATTCTTTGAAAATGCTAATGCTGGTATCCAAAATATTGATGCAAGAACTAATCCTCCGATAGAAAATACTTTCATAGCTTCTTTTACTCTGTCGTATTTTTTCGCTCCAAAATTTGTACCAACTACAGGTTGTAAACCTTGACTCATTCCCCAAAGTGGAATGAATGAAAAGGCATATATTCTAAGTGTTGCTGCCATCAAGATAGCATTTGTATCTCCGCCATATTTAAATGACATTTTATATAGCATTGTTTGTTGAATCATAAATAAAATTTGCATCATCATAGCAGATGACCCTACGCCAAACATTTCTTTTTTTATTTCCTGATCAGGTTTGATTTTATTTATTTTTACCGCTTTACTTTTATATTTGAAGTAATGGAGTGTTATTATCGCTTGAACAAATTGTGCTGTAATAGTTGCAAGTGCAGCCCCTTCTATTGCGTATTTTCCCATTAATTTCATTAGAATTGGATCAAGAATTATGTTTAAAAAAGCCCCTAGCCCCATAATGAGCATTGCTTTTTTCATTAATCCTTCTCCACGCATAACCATGTTTGCTGATTGAGTAAAGTTTACAAATAAAGAGCCAATGAAAATCACTCGTAAATATCTGATACCATATTCTTTAATTTCTCCACTTGCTCCAACCATATCTAAAAAATGTGGTGCAAGTAAAATTCCGCCTATTGTAATAATTGATGAGAATAGGATAACCCAAAAGATTAAATTCCCCATAATTTTATCAACTGTTTTTTGGTCACCCTTTCCTATAGCTCTTGATAAAACTGATGCTGAACCTACACCTATGAGTGTAGATACTCCACTATTAAAAAAGGTAAGTGGCATAGCTACACCACAAGCTGTCATTGCTGTTTGTCCTATAATATTTCCTGCAAAAATTCCATCCATTAGTGGATAAAGACCTATTACTATCATTCCTATTACAGCAGGGACAGATAATTGAAAAAGTAAATCTATGGGTCTTTTTGTTAATAATTGTTCTTTCATATCTTGTTTCATAAAATCATCCTCTATTAAATTTTATTCAATTTTCCAACCAGTAGCTTTTTCTCTTTTCTCAATAAAACTCTTGTATATGTGTGATTTTTCCATAAGCTCTTTATGTTTACCAATACTTTCAATATTTCCTTTATCCATAACAACAATTTGATCAGCATTTTTAATAGTTTCAAGTTTATGTGCAATCACAATTACAGTTTTATCTTTTAACAAATTGTTTAAAGCAGTTATAAGTTGTTGTTCATTTTCTGGATCTACACTTGAAGTAGCTTCGTCAAGAATAACAATTCTGCTTGGTTTTAGCATAGCTCTTGCTATAGATATTCTCTGACGCTCTCCTCCAGATAAATTTGAACCACCCTCTTGTAAAACTGTGTCATAACCATCTGACAACTTCATAATAAATTCATGACACTGTGCTTGCTTAGCAACATTAATAACTTCCTCATCACTAGCTTCTGGATTTCCGAACTTAATGTTGTTTTTTATAGTGTCATCAAATAAATAGACGTCTTGAAAAACAAAAGTGAAATTAGATAACAGATTGTCATACCTAAAATCTTTTATGTTATTATCATCAATCAATATTTCTCCAGAATCTACATCCCAAAATCTAGCTATCAAATTACAAAGTGTTGTTTTTCCACTTCCAGAACCACCTACAATTGCTGTAGTCTTACCTTTTGGAATATCTAAATTTAAACGGTTAAATAAGTTCTGTTCGTCATATGAGAAGTCAACGTCCTTTAGATTTATATCTCCTTTTTCAAAGCTTGTTCTTGTGCCTTCTGAAATTGTTGGTAAATTCCTAAGTTTAGCAATTGAATCCAAGTTTTGTATAGCTATTCCTCTAACGTTTTGCATACTTCCAGCCATTTCAAAACCAGAAAAAACAATAAAACTAGACACTACAAGCATTACAGCTTTATAGTGATCAATTTCTCCTATACAAAATCTATAAATAGCTGAAAATATAATAAGACAAATCCCTAATTTAAATATAATTAGAAATATCAAAGCAGCAGGTGCTACAGTTTTTTCAACATTTATAAAGCCTCTTCTATTTTTATAAATCTCTCTGTCCAATTCTTTGGTCATTTCACCACTTTTTCCAAACGACTTAATGACGCTAATACCTTTGACATACTCTAAAGTAGATGCGTTTAGATTTATTTTTAACGCTTGTAATTTTTTAGTCAACTCATCTGATTTCTTTTGAAAGATAACATTGCATAACATTCCTAAGAATAAAGTTCCTAAAATTATAGAACCTGTAACTATATCAAACGGAATCATAAATATCGCCATTATTATAGTTTGAATTACTCCCACAAATAAAGTTTCTATTATATTAACTCCTACGGTTTCAAGTTCACCTATAACTGTGGTTAATCCGCCTGAAATGTTTCCAAGGCGATTACTGCTAAAATATCCCATATTCACTTTTTTTAGCTGATCACCTATATATAGCCTATTTTCTGCTCCCATATTGTAAGTTGCGATGTATTTATTTCTATCAGCCATATAACTAGATAATATTTTCCCTACTACACTTAGTAGAGCTATTGCAAATACGACATAGATGTCTTCTTGTGTAATATTTCTTCCTTCAAATATATTTTGAAATATTTTAAGTAAAAGCAACATTGTAGCTCCAAGGGATATTCCTTCAAATATACTTTTTAATACTTCAAAGAAAAACATCTTGCTAATTTTGGAAGATTCTTTTCCAGCTACCCAATATAACTTGTGAATTAATTCTTTCATTTACTCACCCCTATCGTTTGATAAACTTATGTGTGATTTCCACATTTTTGCATATGTTTCACTTTTTCCAAGAAGTTCTTTATGAGTTCCTTCTGCTTCAATTTCCCCATTGTTTAATACTATGATCTTATCGGCTCCTATTATTGTAGAAAGCCTATGAGCAATCATAATAACCGTTTTATTTTCAACTAATGCATCTATAGATTTTTGAATTTCAGCTTCATTATCTGGATCAGAATATGCTGTAGCTTCGTCTAATAAAACTATTGGGCTATCTTTAAGCAAAGCTCTTGCTATTGTAAGTCTTTGTCTCTCTCCTCCAGACAAGTTGCTCCCAGATTCTCCAATTATGGTTTCATATCCATTAGGAAGACTCATAATAAAGTCATGACAAGAAGCTTTTTTACAAGCGTCTTTTATTTCTTCAATACTAGCATTTTGATTTGCCATTCTCATATTATCTATAATACTTTTTCTAAATAGATAATTTTCTTGTGATACATAGGTTACAAGTTCCATGTTCTTTTCAAGAGAAACATCTTTAAGATTTACATTTCCTACGGATATTTTCCCTTTATTAATGTTCCAATATCCCGCAATTAGCTTAGCAATAGTGGATTTTCCACCGCCAGAATAACCAACAATAGCTGTAAGTTTATTTTCTTTTGCACTAAAGGATAAGTTATCAAAAACTTTTTTCTTATCATTATAGGCAAAACATACATTTTCAAAATTAATATCGTATGATCTTATTTTTTCCTCTCCATTACCTCGTTCTAACTCTGGTAACTCCATAACATTTTTTATTTCATCTATTACAACTCTTACATTCGCCATAGTATCCATATGACTCATAACTTTAATCAAAGGTTTGTAGCAGGCATAAGATAATAAAACACACATTATTAGATTGCCTACTTCAATACTTCCATTCATATACAAGTATAAAGAAGTTGGTAAAACAAATAATAAAGTTGATGGTAAAACTTCCATTGCTGCTGTCATATAGAAACAAACACTTAAATACCAATTTAGCATACTGTCTCTATTACTATTTACAGCATCTACAAATTTTCCATATGATGATGCAGATTTATTGAATGCCTTTATAACTTGAATACCTCTAATATATTCAACAGCTGTTGTATTCATGTTTTTTGCGGCTTCTTGATAATTTCGTGATTTTTCTTCATATCCACCCATCATTAGAATTGAAAATAACACCCCTAGTGGTAATGTAATAAGATTTGCAATTCCAATCCTCCAATCCATTATAAAAATAATAACTACTAAAGCGATTGGAATGATAAGATTAGCTATTACTTCAGGAATAACATGAGCTATCGGTTGCTCAATTTTATTCAAAGTTTCTACCATAAACTGAGTCCATTCTCCACTAGATCGTTTTTCAATCTCTCCCATTGATAATCTATTAATTTTTCTTACAAGTTTCTTCCTCTCATCCTCTATTATGCGAAATGCTAAATTGTGAGAAATTAAAGTTGAAATCTCATGAAAAATAACACTTCCTATTAACCCACCTAAAATAAGCAAAATTGGTCTTATATAGAATTCTAAATCTGTATTACTAATTGCTATATTTTGAGTAATCTTAGCTAAAGCAAAATATGGTACAACACTACAAAAAACACCAATTACAGCAATAATAACTGATGATAAAATTTGTCCTATATGCTTTTTTAAAACTTCCATTACGCACCTCCTAAATTATTTAGCCTCCATAGCTCTTAACAGCTGTCCTATATTATCAATATAAAAATCTTCTGTTATTATCCCATTCTCTAGTTTTACAAGTCTATCACACGTCTTTGCTATAAATTCAATATCATGAGAAATTATCAAAAATTTTGTTCCTTTTTTTTGTTCCTCTTTGATTAATCTCCCCACCTTATCCATACTCCTGAAATCAAGCCCTGATGTCGGCTCATCCAATATAATAAAAGGTGTTTCTCTCAACATAGCTACGCATAGAACCAATCTCTGTTTTTGACCACCTGATAAAGTCGCTGGATGCTTATCTCTTATATCAAATAATCCAACTTTTTTTAAAAGTTCCTCTGCTTTCGTGATATAATCTTCTCTATTTTTTAACCCAGTTAATAATTCATCCATCAAATCTTCCCCAAATAATTGAGAGTCTAAATCTTGAGGAATATACCACACTTTGCTTAACCTCATCTTTTTATTAGCTTTGAGTCCATTTATCTTTATTTCTCCATCAGTCTGATTTTGAATCCCAGAATAAATTTTACCGAGTGTACTTTTACCTGTTCCATTTATTCCTACTAAAGCAATAGTCTCATTGCTATCAAATTTAAGTGACACATCTTTTAGTACGAAATTATTTTTATATTTTTTACTAATATTTTTCACCTCAAAATCAAAAGAATTGTCACTACTAATTTCTTTTTCTTTAACTTTGTGGTCATCTACAACAATATCATTAAGATTTATTGAGCGTAAGCCCAATGCATTTAAGTCTTTTGAACTGATTTTTTCAAATTCTTCTGCTTTATAACTATTTATTAAAGATCCATTTTGTATCAATAAATACCTATCAGCTATTCCTTTTAAATAAAATAACCTATGCTCAACAATTACTATAGTTTTTCCTTCATTTTTTAAGTCCATTACAAGTTTTGAAAATTTATATATTGATTTCAAATCAAGATTTGCAGATGGTTCATCAAATACATAAATAGATGGTTCAATGGCTCTTGCTGAACAAATTGCTACTTTTTGCCTAATTCCATAGGATAAATTGTATATCCTATTATTTAGCAATTTATCAATATTCATTTTCTCACTTGATTCATTTACTCTTCTTATTATTTCATCACGCTTATATCCCAAATTTTCCGGTCCAAATGCAATTTCTCCATTAACTTCATTGGCAAAAAATTGGCTTCTAGGATCTTGAAATACATTACCGACTAACTTTGCTATTTCCCAGGATTTTAAATTTCTAATAGATTTGCCGTCAACAAATACTTCTCCATCTAAATTTCCTTCGTAAAAATTTGGAATCAAGCCATTTATAGTTCTTGTTAAAGTAGACTTTCCACATCCAGACTCCCCTATAATTACACAACATTCACCATCTTTAATGTCTAAATTTATATCTTTCAACTGTTCATCTTTATTGCTATTATACGAAAAAGATAATTTTCTAATTTCCAGTTTATTATTCAATGATGCACCTCTCATATAAGACATAATATAAATAAAACAAAGCTTGCAGTTATTATAATTATGTCTAATTTACACAACTTGTTACTATAATATGAATCCCTTTTTATTGGGTTTTCAATTCCTCTAACAATCGCTGCTGCTGATAATTCATCTCCTACTTTTATAGAACGAAAAATTAAAGGAACTATAGCATATTCAAGAGTCCTCAAAGGATTTGATAAAATATGAAAAAAGTTACCTGTAAATCCCCTTACTTTCATAGCTTCTTTTATTGTTCTAAATTCCCCAGCAATTGTTGGTACAAATCGAATAATTACCGTTAATATAAGTACAAAATTTCGTGGCAACATTAATTTGTGAAATATTGAAATTAATTTTCCTGATGGTATCTTAAAAGTTAAAAATCCTGCCATGATTGGAACTATGAATTTATACAACATTCCCAAAAGCATTGGAGAAATTATAACTACACCACTAGGTATCATTTTTAATAACCAAAATGTAGTAAAACTATATATCATAAAATAAATAATGCTCTGCTTGATAAAACCAAAATATGCTAAAAGCATACAAAGCCATCCTACAAACAGAGCATGCATATAGTAACTTTTTGTAAATATTGACACCATACAGGAAATTATAGTTAAAAAAAGACAAGTTATTCCACTTATTTTTTCTATTTTCATTTCCCATATATCTCCATTTACTCTAAAATACCCGCCTTTTTAAAGTGCTTTTTAAGAATTTTTTGTGCAAACAAAACACCTAAAGCAGATAATATAACGGTTATTGTTACACCTAATAATAGTAGTTTTGGTGAAGATACCAAATTATATTGCAATGTTAATGTCTTATCTGCAAACCCACTCTCTAAAGCTTGCTTTTGATAAGATTCCCAAGCTATCCAACATGGAACTCCTATTCCCATGAACATACCAGCACCATAAACACTCCAGCCAATCATATTTCTTATTGGATTTATATAAGTATCTTTGCCTATCATTACTATTTCACACAAAATAGCAAGTCCAATAAAATATGGAAGCATAAACACATAACCCATAGCTGCTGTGATAAGACCATAAATTAATATCCATATAAATAATAGCCCGTGTTTATTAAGTCTGTTAGCTGCTACTAAGTAGAAAATAGCTCCTATAAACATTTCAATTCCAGCAGTACCATAAATATATACAACTGGAACAGCAACCATACTCATTCCAATAACAATAGAAATTGCATAAAATAAAGCAATCATAATAGCTACTGTTACTACATCTTTTGTAGTCATTTTTTTATTGTTCATAAAACACCTCCGTTAATTAATAAAATGTACATAGAATGTGTATAGAGAATATTTACAAAAAAATATCCATCTCAACTTTATTATAAAGTAAGATGGATATTTTCTTTATAACCTGACAGCTCTTTATTTGCTCTAAAAAGGTCAGATGGATTTTTTTCTATATTCTTGAGGAGTTTGCCCAAAATGTTTTTTGAATGACTCAGAAAATTTACTAGGATTCAAATATCCTGACAAATCAGAAATCTCTCCTATCGACATTAAGGGTTTATGAATTAATAATTTAGCAGCGGCTTCTAAACAATTTTCCCTAATAAAATTACCTATTGAGCTTCCAGTTATGTATATAAAACATCTCTTCAAACTGGATTCTGAAATAGCATATTTTTTTGATAAATCAGAAATAGAATATCTTTCAAAAGGATTATTTAAAATCGTCTTATATGATTCTACAGTTGCTTTATATACTGGTTCTGAAAAAGACGTTAACTTAAATGTATCTGAACTTTCAACTAAATTTAAAAATAATAACAACTCTATTGTTTTTATAATTGAATAAGAAAGTCTTATTCTAGAATCTACTCTATAAAGTTCACTAATAACATGGTCTATCTCATGACGTGAATGAATAATTAAAGCTGCACCATTTTTACATAAACGGTCTTTTATTTCTAACAAATCAATTTTTGCATACGGAAAGTATTTATCAATAGAATTTTGTGCCTTTTCAATATCAATAAATATTGAAAGTCCCACATATTTTTTTGTTGGTATGCACGAATCTTCAAAAGGAACTTTGCCTATTTCGATTACACTTAGATCGCCTTTACCTATCAGAGCGCGTTCATTATTTTCAAGTTTAAACTCATAACATCCCTCTAAACAATGATCTATTTCTAAAACCCCGCTTTTAGGATTTATTTTTTGATATGCTGTCTCCATATTTAGGTTATTATAAGATAATTGAACACCTTCAAATAAATTGTAGCAACGCATTTCACCACAGCCAGTAGAATTTTCAATTGTATAAATTTTACATTCATCAGTAACCTTTTTTTCAGAAAAAATATATCCTTCAAGTACATTTTCTATAATATCTTCATGATTTAATTCCAAAACTCTACCTCCTAATGCATCATAATAATTAATTAAATTATACCCAAAAATTAGATTTTATACTAAAAATACACTATAGCATATTAATCGTACATCTATATTTTAAGCTTTTCTATTAGATACAAACATTTCAATTTTATGGTATAATGGTAATAATTAAATAACACGCTTAACGCTTATAACTTTAATAGCAAGCACAGTAAGTGTACGGACACTTACGAAAAAATTAATGGAGCAGCCCTTTACGGAATGCTCCATTTTTTTAATTTTTACCTTGTTAGGGAGAACCCTAAGACCCCGAAACATATTTTATAAAGGAGAATAAAATGGCAAATAGATTTAGAAATGAAAGAATAGAAATAAAACTAACCAAAGAAGAAAAGGAAGTTTTTGAAAAGAAAATGAAACTTGCTAATTGCAAAACTATGTCTCACTTTCTTAGGAAATGTGTATTAGAAAAAGAAATTTATGTAATAGATTTAGAACCATTTAGAAACCTACAATGGCTTCTTTCAAATGCAACAAATAACATAAACCAGATCGCCAAGGCTACTAATACAACTGGTGTTATTTACAAAAATGAAATCGAGTCAATGAATAAACAGATAGAAAAATTATCAAGAGAAATATGGCAAATCCATTCCCTACTTCTTAATAAATCAAAAGAAAGTTCTGGTGATTAGTATGGCAATTACAAAAATACATCCTATAAAATCAACTCTAAATTTGGCAATAGACTACATTACTAAGAGCGAAAAAACTGATGAAAAAGTCTTGGTATCTTCATTCAAATGTCATCCATCTACTGCCCATATTCAATTTATGAAAACACGAGAAGACAATGATACTAAAGGTACAGTTTTGGCTAGGCATTTAATCCAATCTTTTCTACCAGGAGAGGTTGATCCTATAAAAGCTCACGAAATTGGAATGAATTATGTAAGGGTGCTTTTTACAAAATCTAATACATGTGAGCTTTATCTAATATGAAAGATCTATAGAATCTACATATATAAGGAGATGGAAAGATAGCCATCTCCCTTACATTAACGCAATTTATATTAGTTCAATAATTTTCTATAATAATTTCATCAACACTTTTTATTTCAGTGTAACCTTTATAGAAAATAGGAATATCTTCATTTTTTAAATTGGGTGAATTATAAACATAAATTTTTTTATCCAAAGCGTCTGCATACCCAAGTTCCCATGGACACCATTGTGATTTAAAAGTTAATTCTGTTAAAAAAATTATAAAAATCTTACTCTGATGTATTCTTAGTTTAATAATTTCTGATGTTGAAGCATTACACCATTCTCGTTTCAAATCGTATTTATCATTAACCCAGTCTATATACGCCACATATCCTTTTGTATTTAGGGTTTTATAAAATTCAACTATTTGATTCATGTCATTAGAGTTATGAGATATAAAAACATCAAATCTTTTTACCTTCTCTAAATCATCTACGTACAGTCTCTGTTTTAAAACTTCAGGACCTGAATTGTTTTTTACAATTTCGTTATCAATATAATTTTTCTTTCCTTTTTTCTTACGTCTTAACATAAATGGTAATCCAATAGATTGAATGTAGTTTTGGGCTTCTTCTTTTAAAGAAAAATTTCTTGTACATGAATTAACCTTATAAAAAAACTCCGTAATATTTGATGATTTATATTTTGAAAGTTCTCTCATTATCTCTAATTTTTGATGCAAGTCATAGGTTTTAAAATATTTATCTATAAAAAACGATGTATATTGTGGTTCTATTTCTTGAATAAATCTTAATGTGCCGTCAACTTTTTGTTTTCTTTTATCAAATTTGGATTTTGATATCTGCTTTATTTCATTCTTTAAATTTTCCATATCATCTTTTCCCAAAATAATTCTATTCTTATCTTTTCTAAGTTTTTTCACACTATGAAAAGAACAATCTAAAATAAAATTATAAGGTTTTCTAAAATTATATCTGCTTTTTTTCCCATACTTAAGTAGAACCATATTTTTGTTATGCCAAAAATTATACTGTTTATTCAAATCATCCCACAAATGTGGATATAACTCTTTAAATGTATTAACAATATCATCGTCTGAAAAAGTATATGGCATTAACTTCAAAACTTGTTGAATTGACTTTTTAAATTTCTTTTTGTAATCAATATATATTTTATTGAATTGTCTTGCTGTTTTTCCCATAACCAATTACTCTTTTATCCAACTTGAAAGTGGTATTATAGATTTTTTGTTTTTATATTTTATCATAACATAATGTCCTGACTTTACTTTTTTCCTGAATAATATTACTCTCACTCATCGAACTAAGTTATATATGAATATATTCTAGATGCTCATTTCCTTTTCAGTTACACTTATTCTTTTTCATAACCCATCACGTTGATGTTTTTATCAACTTACACAGTTATTTTCCTTTTTTTAGTGCTGCTTTTTCAATCCAACTTCCCAAATTATAATATCCATTGTCTTCCAAATAGTCATACAAATCATCACAAATATAGTCAAAATACGCAGGTGTACCATCATTATAATATCCAATAATAGTATGTGGATTACCCTTTACTGTTGTCCTTTGAGTTATCATATCTCTAAGATTATGTATATGAATCCCAATTATTGCATTTCCTCTTTCGATGCTTTTTATTATTTCATATTGGACAAATGGACGGTTTAATGTTTCTTTACCAATTAGGACTATAGTAATTGAAGTTCCTTCTAGTTGCTTATCTATCCATTTGCAAACAGCATTTTCACCATTCCTTTTAATTTTTTCAAATTCCGCCTTATCGATAAAACCTGCAGCTTCTTTGCCTTGAGTAACCCAACTATTTCTTACTATCATCGATCTATTGATATCCTCATCATAATGAAAACTAAAAAATACTCTTCTTGCCATATTAACATTCCTCCTTACTGTTAAGTCTATTTATTATTTTAATTATTGCATCAACATTAGTGTCTATATCACAAAATTTAGTAATATACTGAATTTCTTCATCATTTAAAATATTTTTAACCATATCACTATTTTCAGAATATAATTCCTGAGATATAAACCCAGTAAATGCTAATGGTATATTCACTAATTGATATGATTCAGCAATATTAAATTCTTGTTTTACACCATCAGCTTTAATAATTTCTCCATCCTTTTGTTTATTACCAAACATATAAATTGCTATACCACATTGAGAAATCATTTCATCTCTATATTTTTCCCAAGTTGTCCTAAGTTGCTCACTATTTATTGCACTTAATGGGAAAGGCATCAGTTTTAAGCTATCTTCAATTTTAATGTCCCTGTGATCATAACAATATTCAGTGATTCCATTTATTACATAAGTCCCCACACCTAATCCATATCCATTAACAACTTTATATCCGTTCTTAACAAGTTCAAAAGATAGTTTCCTGATAAACTCCTTAGCTTCTTGTGCATCTAATGGAGTATAAGTTTCTGCACTTCCAGAAATAAACACAGTTTTTCTTTTATACCTATTTAATATGATTTTTAATATCTCCGTGATTTCTTCATAACTATCAATTAAGCATATTTTTATTCCATATCTGTCTAAATCAGCAATCTGTAGGCTTTGTTTAATTAAATCATATTTGTATTCGTCCATTGCTTTTTTATATTCTTTTTCGTCTTCAAACTTGTTCCTATTAGGTTCAGCAATTTTTTTTAATATATAATAATGTGGTCTGTTATCATCTCCCAGCAAAACTCTCATTTTACTAAGTACAAAATTAAAATTAGGATCACTAAAACTGAATCCTAAAAATAAAAAAGTCTTTGTCAGCAATGTTCCTTCTAAAACATCTCTAAATAATTTTCTACTATTAATTCCATATTCTTCGTAATCATCTCTAGTTATTACTGCATCAGATGGACTTTGAATATCTCCATGCATTTTATATACAACTGCATCATAATTTTTATATGAAAGCTGTAAATCCTTATCATCCTTTCTGACAGAAACATTTTTATTATTTTCTTTCAAGGCGTCTTCAATTAACGTATCAAAATTTGTTGTCCAATATGTAGAAATTGGAAGCTGTGATAATATATTATGGTTTTCCGTAGGTTTTTTATTAGAGGGAAATGAAGCTGATAAAAGTTCATTAATAGCACTTCTTTTCTTTTTATTACAATAAAATTGAGCCAAAGAAATCAAATCATGCTTTTCTTTTGATATATCTAATTCCAACTCCTTTGCAGGTTTTTCTAATAACTTTTCCCAATTATAGTATCCAGCATTTATAGAAAGTCCTGCGCCAGCAAAAATCGCTAATTCATCACTATACAATGCCTGTTCAACAATTTCAATCAATTCTTTTTTCTTAATTATATTGTTCAATTATTCTCCTCCGCAATAGAAATTAGTTCCCCAAAATCAGTATCTAGAGAAATACATATTCTGTATAAAATTTCCATACTAACAAATTCGCCTTTTCCCATCTTTGCTATCGTCGCTGGAGCAATACCAACCTTCTCCTGCAAATCTTTTTTGTTCATATTTTTATCTATCAAAAGTTTCCATAATCCATTATAGTTTATTTTCATAATATCATCCTTAATATTCATATAATTGAATTTTTCCTTCATATATTATATCATAGTTTTATTAAATAAAAAATCAGTGCAGCCTAAAGACGGCCGATTTTATCTCTCTGTACATTCGCTATAATATTTCTTAATTTACTTAGTTTTTTCATCTGTCTTAAAGCTTTTTATTTGCTCTAATATGGTCTTTTAATCTTTATCTTGACTCTTTACTTGTTCTTTTGATTTTAAAAGTTTAGAAAACAAAATACAAACATGCTTATGTTCTTTTACTTTGTTATCAATTTTTGTTTTTTTACAAGTCAAAAGATTTTATTAAATTCTCTTGTCTTTAAGCTATATAAATCTCTTGTCTCATCTACAAGGCTAAGCAATTGGCATAAAATTTATTTAATTTTAAATCCTTTAATGCAAAATAAAAAAGAAGTAAAATAATTCCACTTCTCTTTTACCTAATATTTTTTTGTCTATAAATTTCCAGACAGTGTCTGGAATATTACATCTCACTAACCCTATTTGAAATAGTTATCACTACATCAACAACCTTATCAAAGGTCAGATCTCCAATATACTTATTTTCACTGAGATATACTTCCCACAAGGATCTTTGGTATGAATCTTCTTTTATGTCCTCGATTATTTCCTCATAGTCTTTCATTATCTCCTGGCTTCCTCTTTTGTCGGAAGTTCTTTCTATTGCTTCTTTTAAAATTTTATAATCTATCTCATCTTTTTTTAATTTGTAGAGGGTGTATAGGTCGTAAAAGTCTCTCATTCGTGTTGTTGTTATATTTCTTCTGATTATGGTTTCATATTTTTCTGCGAGAATTGTTTCTAATGGATATGCCATTATTTTTATATCTTCTTGGCTAAAGATACAGGGATAAGTATATTCTATTTCCCTTGGCGTTATTGCATCTCCTGTTGTTAGGTCTAGTTTCATCGGGTTTTTGGTCTTTCCAACATTTGCTATTAGTGATATTCTAAAGTTCTCGTACTCGTCCTCTTCCCTAATATAACTAATGTCTTTTATTTCAAATCTTATTCCATCATCGACATCTATATTTATAATTTCATTTACGATTTCTTTTATTTTTTCTTCTTTTAGGGGTATGCCTTTTATGGTTGTGTCCATATCCATAGTTGTTCTATTTTCAATTCCAATTAAGGAAGATATTAGGAATCCTCCTTTTATTACAAAATTATTTTTGTAATTTGATTTGGATAGCCTTTCTAAAAATCTTTCGAAGAAATATATTTGCAGAACTTCTTGTGACTTTAGATTTTTCTTCTCTGCCATGCTTCTTATCTTGCCCTTTATACTCTCGATATTAATCACGATAATACCTCCATGTATTTTCTAATTTCATTTTCTATTTTAAATAATCTACTGTATTTTATGAGTCGTCTTAGATTTTTATTTGGTGATTTAAAGTATCTTTTTATGGCATCTGTAAAAATTTGCTTATCTATTTTTTCTCTGTCTATTATGATATCGCAAATTGTTCGATCTATATCGTAAACTGGAATAAGGTTGCCTTGTGGTGATTTTATTTGTGTCTTGCCAATCTCGTACAAGTCTTTTTTTACATAGTGAACTTGGAGGTCTTTATATCTATTTTTGATATGACTTGCATTATAGCCTTGGGGTACAGATATATGAAATACATTTGGAGTTCTGTCTGATATGTCGTGTAGGTATAGGGCTGTTTGATGGGAAAATATAATTCGAATACTATTAGATGATATTAAAACAAAATCGTCTATTACTTTTCCTTTTAATTGATATAGCCCCGGTCTTAATCTTTCTAATTGTCCGCTCTTTGTTAATTCTGATAGATTATGCCTAGTATATCCAAGTTCTTCTGCTTCTTTGTTGGTGATTACTAAATTTTCTTGGATATATTCTTTAAGTGTATTCATAGTCCGCCTCCTCTCGTTTACGCTTTTATTATATGTTATAAAAGCGAATATGTAAAGTTGCTTATGAGTTTTCCATTTTTTGAAAAAGGATGTAACGAAATATTACTACCTTTAATCATAACCACCCGTAAAACGGGTGGTTTGATCACGGGCTATAAGCCCGAGTGATACCAACCAGCGTCTCAAGGCGCTGGTTTTCACTTTGTTCAAACCTTATTGTTTTTGCCTCTTTAGCCAGCCCTGAAAGGGCTTTATTCATCTTCTTTTGAATGGATCTTCGTATTCTTTTACACTCAATTTATCCATTGCTATGTCGTGTTGCTCTTGCTCTCTTATATACTTTGCTATTGTTTGTTCATTCAATCCTACCGTACTTACATAATATCCCTCTGCCCAAAAATGTCTATTTCCAAATTTGTATTTTAGGTTTGCATGCTTGTCAAACATCATTAGTGCACTTTTTCCTTTCAAGTATCCCATGAAACTTGACACTGATATTTTTGGGGGAATACTAACTAACATATGCACATGATCTGGCATTAAATGTCCTTCTATTATTTCTACTCCTTTGTATTTGCATAATGTCCTAAATATTTCTCCCAAACTATCTCGGTATTGATTAAATACTATTTTTCGTCTATACTTTGGTGTAAAGACAATATGATATTTACACATCCATTTTGTGTGTGATAATGAATTTGCCTTTTGTGCCATATTAATCACCTCTTATTATTTTAGGTCTGAACAACTCTATTATAATACGAAGGTGATTTTTGGTATAACCTATTGTTGCCTACCCGCATAGCGGATAGTTTTATGTTTCGCACGCGTTGCGTGCTCAACTGACTAAAGTCACAATAAAAAAGAGCAGCCTTTTAAGCTACTCTTGTAGAAAGTACAAAATGGGTTAATTATATTTTTTGTGTTTCCTCATACTAGTCTCAAAACTACTCTTACATCCATGTAGTTTTTTTGAGTCTTTTTGACGTATCCTTCTTCATCTTTATCGAAGACAAAATGCTTATAAAACTGCTTAAAATGCAGGATTTCTAGATTTACATCTTTTGTATCAACGCTATAGTCTCGACATGCATAGTTTGAGGGAACATATCTACTGCTTTTATTTTTTCTAGTTTGTACCCTCTATCAATAAATCGTTTGATGTCTCTTGCTAAGGTTTGTGGGTTACATGAGATGTAGATTATTTTTTCTATTTTAGTTTTTGTTAGGGTTTTTATAATTTCTTTATCTAGGCCTGCTCTAGGTGGGTCTACTGTTACTGCTTTTATTTTTTTTATTTTTATAAATTTTTGATCTATGTATTTGGCGTTTTTTGCTATAAATTTATAATCCTTGAGATTATTAGCTAGGGCGTTTTGTTTTGCATCTTCTATAGCTGATTTGTTTATTTCTATGCCAACTATATGATCATCGTTTATGGCAATAGATGATATACCCGATCCGCAAAATAGGTCTAAAAGTTTCTTATCCTTTTCTAAATATTTCCTAGCAGAATCATAGAGATTTTCTATTTGGTAGTCGTTTACTTGGTAGAAGTCATCCTTTGATACTTTAAATATTTTATCTTTAAGTTTAAAGTTTAGGTAATCATTTCCTATAGTCATGATTTTTCTACCATTTATTAAGTTAATGTTATAAGTTTGGTTAGGATATTCTCCTTTTAAATACTTATATAATTTCTCTTCATCATTGGTGTAAATATTTAGTAGAATTTCCTTGCCATTACTTCTTATACTAATTTCTCTTATTATTTTTCCGAGATTAGTTGTTATGTCTTCAGTTAATTTCCTTATGATTGGAAGATTTTCTCTTATGTGATTATTAGCAAGGAAGCAATCATTTATTGCTACCAAATCATTTGAGGATTTTTTATTATAAGCAAGTCTTCCTTTTTCATCTACTTGGAGTCTTATTTTATTTCTATAGCCTAATTTTTCACTTGGAAGTATTTCGATGTTTTCAATATTTATTCCACAAGTTTTCTTTAGTGCGTTTTTTATTAAATTTTCTTTTAATTTTATTTGTGTATTGTAATTTGTATCCATAATAGTACAACCCCCACATTCATAAAAATATGGACATGGAGGTTGTGTAAAGTGACAGCTTTGTTGAGTAGTTTTAAGCTTTTTCGCTTCTATGAAGTTTTTCTTTTCGTTTATTATTTCGATGTCACAAGTTTCACCAAAACTTGCTCCTTCTATGAAATATACTTTTGAATCAGCTTTCCCAACTCCTCTGCCATCTTGTAGGATATCAATTACCTTAATATCTTTTATGATCATTAGATAACTTTTGTTTCTCCCTTGTATATAACTCCGCCTATTGGATCTACTGTTATTGTTTCGCCTTCTTCTACTAGGTTAATTACATTTACAGCACCAACTACAGCTGGAATTCCAAAGTGTACAGCAGCTACAGCTGTGTGGCTTGTTAATCCACCTGTTTCTGTTACAACAGCAGAAGCTTTCTCTAGATATTCTGTTATATCTGCATCTGTGAATTTAGCAACGATTATGTCGCCTTCTTCAAATTTTCCTTCTAATTCTTTCTTTGTTGAACCTATTACTACTTTACCAGACACGGATTTGCTACCTATACCAGTACCGCTTGTTAAAATGTCACCTATTACGTGAACTTTGATTAGGTTACTTGTTCCTGATACTCCAAGTGGAATACCTGCAGTTACAACTGTTAGGTCACCTTCTTTTACATATTCTTCAGAAAGCGCTCCAACTATTGCTCTTTCGATAAGCTCATCTGTTTCCTTAGCTTCTTGAATTACTATTGGATATACTCCCCATACAATTGATAGTTGTCTAGCTACTCTATCAGATATAGTCGCTGCTATTATATTTGTTTTAGGTTTAAATTTAGAAATTACTCTAGATGTGTTACCACTTGCTGTACAAGAAATGATTGCTTGTGCATTAAGCTCTTCTGCAATATTTTTTGTAGATCTTGCAATAGAGTTTGTTGTTGTATTTGCTGATTTAATTTTAACATCATAAATATTTTGATAGAAATCATCTGAAAGCTCAGTTGTAACACAGATATTTCTCATTGTTTTTACAGCTTCTATTGGATATTTACCACCAGCTGTTTCACCTGAGAGCATAACACAGTCAGTTCCATCTATAATAGCATTAGCTACGTCTGTTGTCTCAGCCCTAGTTGGCCTTGGGTTTCTAATCATTGAATCAAGCATTTGAGTAGCAGTAATTACTGGTTTTGCTGCATCGTTACATTTTCTAATGATTTCTTTTTGAACTAGTGGAATTAGCTCTGTTCTAATTTCTACACCAAGATCTCCTCTAGCTACCATGATACCATCACTTGCTTCTATTATTTCGTCTAAATTGTCTACACCCTCTTGTGATTCAATTTTTGAAATAATCTTGATGTGCTCTCCGCCGTGGTCTTCTAGGACTTTTCTAATATCATATACGTCTTCTTTTTTACGAACGAAAGAAGCTGCAATTATATCAATATCATTTTCAATACCAAATTTGATATCATCAACATCCTTTGGAGTTATAGCTGGAAGATTTGTCTTTGATCCTGGTAGGTTAACTCCCTTGTGATCTGATAGAATTCCGTTGTTTAGTGCTTTACAAACAACATCTGTACCGTCTTTTATGTCTATTACTTCAAGTTGAACCAAACCATCATCTATATATATTTCGCTACCAACAGATACATCATCTGGAAGCCCATCATAAGAAACAGATACAATAGATTGATCTCCTTCAACATCTCTTGTTGTTAATGTGAAGATATCATCTGGCTTTAGGAATATCTCGTCAACTTTAAAATTACCTGTTCTTATTTCTGGCCCCTTTGTATCAAGCATTATAGCTACTGGTACGTTAAGTTTTCTTCTAATTCTTCTAATTGTTTTAATTTTTGCTAGATGTTCTTCGTGAGTACCGTGAGAGAAGTTAAGTCTTGCAACGTTCATTCCGTTGTTGATTAACTGTTCAAGTATCTCAGGATTTTCACTAGCGGGTCCAATTGTACAAACTATTTTTGTCTTTTTTAAAATATCAGGTTTCATTATTACTCCTATCTTGATAAAGAATTCGCAAGCTCATATAATTTTTCATCAAATTCTGATTTCTTGCTTGTTGCTTCGTCTATACTAACTTCAATTATTTGGCCGTCGACATATCCTATTGCAAGGTTTGTCTTTTCTTCTTGAAGAAGTTTAACAGCTCTAGATCCCATGGAAGAACCAAGTAGTCTATCAACAGCTGATGGTGAACCACCTCTTTGAACATGACCCAAAATAGTAACCTTTGTTTCTATTCCAGTTTTTTCTTCAAGCTCTTTTGCTAATGAGTATGGATCTCCAACTCCTTCTGCCAAAGTTATTAGATGGTGAAGCTTACCTCTCTTCCTACCATGTTCCATCTTATCAATTATCTCTTGGATTGAGAAATTATGTTCTGGAACTATGATAGATTCAGCCCCTCCTGCAAGACCAGAATAAAGTGCAAGGTCTCCGCAATGACGACCCATTACTTCTATAACAACAGCTCTACCATGTGAACTTGAGGTATCTCTTAGCTTACCAATTGCATCTGTCACAGTTTCAATAGCTGTGAAAAATCCAATCGTAAAATCAGTATAGCCCATATCGTTATCAATTGTTCCTGGAATTCCTATTGTCTTTATTCCTAAATCAGATAAGGCTTTCGCCCCTTTAAAGGAACCATCTCCACCGATTACTATAAGTCCCTCAATACCATAATCGCTAAGTATTTGGGCACCTCTTTTTTGTCCTTCTGGTGTTTCAAACTCTAAGCTTCTTGCAGTACCTAAGATAGTACCGCCCTTGTGGATAATATCAGCTACTGATGAAACATTCATTTCATAAATGTCTCCTTGCATCAGTCCATCATATCCATTCCTAATACCTTTGATACGCATACCACAGTTCAAAGCTGTTCTAACAGCAGCTCTAATTGCGGAGTTCATACCTGGAGCATCTCCTCCACTTGTTAGTATTCCTATAGTTTTCATAACAACTCCTTAATTGATCTTAACATTTTCTTTTCCTAAAAACTCTTCTAATACTTTAATGTTTTTTTCATTAATATCAAACCACAATCTCTTATCAAGTTTAACTGATTTGTTTTTATCTTCAAAATAAATTATAACTGGTGTATTACCCTTATGCTGTAGTAGAAGGTCTTTAATATCATTATACCTTAAGAACTGGGTTTTTAAGTATAAAGTTTTTAGATTTATCTTTTCAAAATCGACAAACTCTGATGTAATTAATTTTACATCCCTTTCATCTGTTTGTAAATTACCACGCACAAGCACGGTACTATCCTCATCTAGTAGCGTCCTATATTTCTTATATGTGTCAGGAAATATTACAATCTCAATAGTTCCATACATATCCTCTAGACTTGCAAAGCTCATTAATTGGCCCTTTTTAGTCATGATTTCCGACTTTTCAGTTATGACTCCTGCCATAGTTACAAACTTTCTATCCAATCTTCGGATTTGTATATCGTTCATGTTATCTCTATAGTCAGTAGAAAAATTAACTTCTTTATCTAAAACATCCTTATACTCAGACAAAGGATGATCTGAAATGTAAAAACCTAAGACTTCTTTTTCAAGTTTTAGCTTGGTTTTTTTATTGTATTCTTTGATATTATCGTACTTCGTCTTAGTTTTTTTCTCTTTATTGTTAGTTAAACCTCCAAACATATCAATCTGACCTTTGACATTAACCTTCCTATTTTCATGGACTGCATCCATTGCCTTCTCATAATGAGCCATCAATGACGCCCTATTATGACCAAGACTATCAAAAGCACCTGCCTTAATCAAAGATTCAACTGCTTTTTTGTTTAAACTTGTTGAGTCAAACTCATATATTCTTTGCAAGAAATCATCAAAATCTATAAAAGACCCGTCTTTTTTTCTAGAAGCTACGATTGATTTTATAGTATTTACTCCAACATTCTTAATCCCTGATAGGCCGAATATTATTTTTCCTTCTTCTACTGTAAATTCTGCAAGGGATTTGTTTACATCTGGAGGCAAAACTTCAATTCCAAGGCTCTTACTTTCATTTACATATAAATATAGTTTAGAAGAAGAATCCATTACTGAAGATATCAAATTTGCCATATATTCTTCTGGATAATAGTGTTTTAGATAAGCAGTTTGAACAGCTACAAGAGAATAAGCTGCTGAGTGTGACTTATTGAAAGCATATTTGGCAAAGGAAATCATCTCGTCATATATTTGGTTAGCTGCCTTTTCGTTGACACCATTTCTTATACATCCAGGAATTTCAACATTTCCATTATTATCTACTTTCCCATGGATAAATATATCTCTATTAGCTTCCATTACGCTCATCTTTTTCTTAGACATGGCACGTCTTAAGTTGTCCGCTTCTCCTAAAGAGTAGCCTGCAAGCTGTTGAACTATCTGCATAACCTGTTCTTGGTAGACTATAATTCCATATGTTACATCTAAGATAGGTTTTAGAGCTGGATCTATAAATTTGACGTCTTGGGGATTGTTTTTGTTATGGATATATTTAGGAATTTCATCCATAGGTCCCGGTCTAAAAAGTGAGTTTGCAGCTATGAGATCATCAAATACAGTTGGTTTCAAGTTTTTAAGGAAGTTTCTCATACCGGCTGATTCAAACTGAAATATACCGATAGTCTTTGCCTTATTAAACTGATCTATGACATTTTTATCATTTACGTCAATCTTTGACAGGTCTACATCAACACCTCGATTTTTCCTAACATCCTTTATAGTGTTTTTTATTACAGTCAAGTTTCTTAGACCTAGAAAATCCATCTTCAGTAGACCCAGTTCTTCAATTTCTGTCATATCGTATTGGGTTACAACGAGATCATTTGAAACTGCTAAGGGAATGATATCTGTCAGCGGATCTTTAGATATTACCACACCCGCCGCATGGATAGAAGTGTGTCTTGGAAGACTCTCCACTTTTCTTGCTGTATCAATTAGTCTTTTTGATTCAACATCTGAATCATACATTTCCTTAAATTTAGGAGAAGCATCAAAGGCCTTATCTATTGTCATACCTATTGTTGTTGGTATTAATTTTGCTATTTTATCAACCTTTGCATAACTAATATCAAGAACCCTACCAACATCACGGATGGCATTTCTCGCTTGCATCCTACCAAATGTTACGATTTGTGAAACGTGATCTCTGCCATACAAGTCATTTACATAATCAACAACCTTGTCACGAAGGACATAGTCAAAGTCTATATCTATATCTGGCATAGAAACTCTCTCTGGATTTAAGAATCTCTCAAATAGAAGATTATACTTGATTGGATCTATCTGTGTTATATCCAAAGCATAAGAAACTATTGATCCAGCAGCTGATCCTCTACCTGGTCCTACTGCTATATCATGGTCTCTTGCATACCTAACAAAATCCCAAACTATTAGGAAATAATCCACATATCCCATATTATGTATGACATTTATTTCCAGCTCAGCTCTTTTTCTTATATTTTCAGTAATAGCTCCATATTTTTGAACTAACCCTTGATTGACTAATTTTTTAAGGTATTCGAGATTAGTAAGTCCTTCTTCTACCTTTGTAAAATATGGTAGGTGGGGTTCATGGAAAGTAAAGCTAACATTACACATATCTGATATTACTTGAGTGTTTGCTATAGCCTCATCATAGCTACTAAAAAGTTCATACATCTCGTCATAACTTTTAAGATAAAACTCATTTGAAGGCATTTTCATCCTGTCTTCGTCTTTTACAAGTTTGCCTGTTTGGATACACTGAAGGACATCTTGATAATAGGCGTCTTCTTTATTTACATAATGAAGGTCATTTGTAGCAACCAAAGGTATGTCAAGGTCTCTGTGTATCTTATCTAGTCCTCTATTTACAGTATTTTGCTCTTTTATCCCATGATTTTGAAGCTCTAGGAAATAATTTCCTTTACCAAAGGTGCTTTCATATTTTTGGGCAGTTTCCTTGGCAGCTTCATAATCTCCTTCTATAAGTCTTTGGCTAACTTCTCCATTGAGGCAAGCTGACAAAGCAACCAAGTTATTGGCGTGTTTTTTGATATAATCAAAAGAAACTCTTGGTTTATAATAAAAACCGTTAACATAAGCTTCTGATACAATTTTTATAAGATTCTTATAGCCATCGTTATTTTTTGCTAGAAGTATCAAGTGATAGTACCTTCTATTGTTAGGTTCTTTTATAGTATGATCATTTTCACTTACATAAACCTCACAACCTATAATTGGCTTTATTCCTCTAGCTACCGCTTGCTTATAAAACTCTATCACACCATACATCTCGCCATGATCTGTTATTGCAATAGAATCCATTCCAAGTTCCTTGCACTTATCTAACAATACATTTATTCTTGAAAATCCATCAAGGAGTGAATATTCAGTATGAACGTGTAAGTGAGTAAATTTCTCTTTCATATAATCTCCTTATAAATCTTCTGCGATCTTAATAAATTTCTGAAGCCTGTAATTAACCTTGGCCTTGCTCATTACAGGATCCATCATTTCTCCGATTTCTTCTATAGAAATGTATGGATTTTCTAAACGAATACTTGCTATTTCTTTCATATCATTAGATAAAGAATCGTACTTGTCGCTATTAATGACTTCCTTTATAGCATCAACTTGTTTTAATGAAGCTTTTACAGTTCTATCGATATTTGCCTTATCAAAGTTAGTTTGTCTATTTATATTGTTTCTAATAGATTTCATAGCTCTAACATTCTCAAGCTCAAAAAGAGACCTATTGGCCCCGATTATAGCAAGAAAATCTGAAATTTTGTCAGAATCCTTTATATAAACTATATAATAATCTCCTCTATCATTTACCTTGGCATTGAGATCAAATGTATTCATCGAATCCTTGATTAGCTTAAGTTCATGTTTTTCCCTAGCTATTATTTCTAGGTTATAGCCCCTCTGTGGGTCATTTATTGAGCCTTTGTATATAAAAGCTATTTTTAAAAATGATTTTATATCATCCAGAGAAACCTCTTCTATATCGGAAAAATTATCTATAAATCCATTATTTTTCGTATCTACCAATTCTTCCGAAATCTTGTTATCCTCTACAAGAACAATAAAAACCCTATCTCTTTCTGATTTGTCATATATTTCGAAAGTTGGAGAATAATCATATAAGTCTTTTATTAAGTTGTAAATATATCTGGCATAAGAATTGGATTCTGTTTCAAATTTTATGTTGTAACCACCCATATTTATCCTAATTGAGCCAATAAAATGCATCAAAGAAATTATCTCTCCTGTTACAGATATTGGATCTTTCTTTAGAACTTCTTTCTTACACCTTTGGGAAAAAGACATATTTTACCTTTCTAGCCAGCTATTTTCTCTCTGACTTTTTTTATAGTTTCCTCATTGACTCCTGCTTTCAAGAGATAAGATTCAAAAGAGCCATATTTCTCAATTACATACTCATAGGCTTCTTTCATATAGTATGGACTTGTTATCCTAAATATCGTAAATTCATCGTCCCTATCATAGTCAATATAACCTAAATGAGCTGAGCTTACCTCATAATCAGCGATTATATCTTCCTTGTTTACTCCAGCAAGACCCATCAAAATCATAGAAATAATTCCAGTCCTATCTTTTCCCTCCTGGCAATGAAAAAGACTTATACCATCACTTTCAGCAAATATTTCCATAATTTCTCTAATAGCCTTGTAGTTATCAATTAGATTGCTATAGGTTTGCCCAACTGTAATTTCTTTACTTAATACTTTGTTGATATCTTCTCTACTAAATTCTCTATCTCCAGCCAAGGATACATTATAATATGTAAAATTATCCCTTATCTTTGAAACTTCTTCTTCTCTTGGCTCGATCTCTCCTCTTCTTCTAAGGTCAATTACAGTTGTTACTCCAAGATCCTTTAGATATTCTAAATCAGAATCATCTGCCTTATCTAAACTTGCTGTTCTAATAAATCTTTGCCAATTAGTAGAGTTTCCATCCTTAGTCGGAACTCCTCCTATATCTCTTGCATTTTTAATTTCATTTAGAGGTAATCTTTTTAAGTATTTGTTTACCATTTATCCTTCTCTCTATGTTTCTTAACAATTATATAATCATCATCTTTAAGTCTATCGTAAAGTTTTTCTACCATATATACTGACCTATGTTGACCACCTGTGCATCCTATAGCAAGAGTAATTATATCCTTGCCTTGGTTTACAAACTCAGGAATTAATTTTTTAATTAAATTCTCTAAATCGTAAACAAACTGTCTGGATATATCAAATTGATCCAAATATTTTTGTAGTTTTTCATCAGTTCCATTAAGTTTTTTTAAATCATTTATATAAAATGGATTTGGTAGAAATCTCATGTCGAAAACAAATTCAAAGTTATCACTAAGTCCATACTTAAAACCAAAGGAAATAAGATTTATAATTATTTTTTCTTTCTTAGTAGTTGTTTCTTCTATGACTCTTTTAAGCTCAGAATTCTTATAGGTAGTTGTATCTATAAATCTATCTGAAATCTTTCTAATAGGTCTAAGAAGTTCCTTTTCTCTTGCTATTCCCTCGCCGACATCTCCATATTCTCCTAGTGGATGAGGTCTTCTAAGCTCGTTATATCTTTTAAAAATCACCTCATCAGAAGAGTAGATATATATTATTTCTGTATCAATATTTGCTTTTTTCAGCCTCAATAGAGAATTGTACAAATCTTCTGTCACAGATAATGACCTAACATCAATAACCACAGCCATTTTTTCGATTGGGCTTTCTTGGTTAGAATTTAGTTCAATAAATTTTTCTATAAGATATGCAGGAACATTGTCCATTGCGTAGTATCCCATATCCTCGTATGCTCTAAGGGCACTTGTCTTTCCCGAACCACTTAGACCTGTGATAACCTTAAGTTTCATTAGATATCTCCAATAAGTTTTACTTCTCTCTCCAATACGAAACCTGTTTTTTCATTTACAATTTTAGAAACTTCTTCTATAAAGGCCAACATATCTGTGCAAGTAGCATTATCCACATTTATAATAAATCCACAATGTTTTTCGCTAACTTGACATTGACCCTTCCTATATCCTCTTAGACCACATTCGTCAATCAATTTTGATGCATAGGAACCGACAGGTCTTTTAAAAGTAGATCCTGCTGATTTTCTATCTAGTGGCTGTTTGCTTGTTCGTCTGCTTGTGTAATCCTGGTATTTTTCGACTATTTCATCATAAATACCTTTTTTTAGTTTAAAACTTGCAGAAGATACTATCAGATCTTGTTCAAATATTTTGGAATGTCTATAGGAAAAGTTCATTTCTGTATTGGTAAATTCATACTCGTTTCCTTCAAAGTCGAAGGCTTTTACCAATAAGCAGATATCTTTGATTTCTCCACCGTAGGCTCCTGCGTTCATAGCAACCGCTCCACCAATAGATCCTGGTATACCAGAAATTTCTTCCATGCCAGTAAGATTTTTTTCAATAGCAAAAAGGGCAGTTTCGTTTAAACTTGTTCCTGCAAGGGCAGTGATTATATCTCCATCAACTTTTATCTTGTCATAGTTATCTGCCAAGACAATAACAGCTCCCCTAATGCCATTATCACTAATCAAAAGATTTGATCCTCTACCTATAACTGTTGTTTTTATTCCATTTTCATGGTTTATTTTTAATATATTTTTAAGTTCTTGTTCACAAGTTGGTTTTAATAATGCGTCAGCTTCTCCGCCTATGCCAAAAGTTGTATAGTCTTTAAGTGGATGGTTATAAAAAACTTCTCCAACATTTTTTCCTTCGTATATAGATTTGTAGTCCATATTACCTCCTAAGATTCATTTAAATCTCTTTTATTCTTATAGAACTATACTCTAATTGACCTCTAATAACTATCATTAATACATATTGGAAAATTACTTAGGATAAATAAATATTTAAGAAAAATTTGTATTTTATCATAAACTTTGGTAGAATAATAAAGATGAATAAAAGCTAGGAGGTGTAATAATGGCAAGAGCATGTGATATCTGCGGTAAGGGAACAAAATCAGGTAAAGCTGTAACTTTCTCTCACAGACAAATTAATAGAACATTTAAAGCAAATGTGCATAAAGTAAAAGCTTTAGTAGATGGAACACCTAAAACAATCAACGTATGTACTAAATGTCTAAAAAGCGGTAAAGTAGAAAAAGCATAATTGCAAAATGTTTTTTTTATTTCCAATAAAATATTAGAAACTTAAAAGGATGAGGTAAAACCCCATCCCTTTTTTATTTGTCTAAATTGATCCATTTCTGTCCCAGAATCTTTGTTTAGCCACATTTTCAATAAATTTGTCTATATCAGACATATCTTTTGTTACCATTACTCCAGGATCATCTTGTTTGTCTTTATCTAAGATGTCTTTCGCATCTCCTATTATCCATAGTGGTTTGTAATGTTTATATGTTTCTTCTGCAAATTCTTTTACATTTTTCATAAATTCATCAGAAGGTTTTTCTGGAACTACAATAATTAAGCTATCCTCAAGAACTGGATGAACTGTATCATATCTATGATCTACCTTTACTCCATCCTTAGTTTCTTTAAGTGTTTTTTGAATTATCTCAGCTTTTGCCTTACTTTTTTCTATTTTTCCTATCAATGATTTAAAATCAAAATCATCTTCATCGTCAGAATATATACCAACCTTTAATGTATCAGTTTTAAATATGGTATTTTCTTGGGAGAATTCTGGCATCCTTACTTTAAGCGCTTCTTTTGTAGGTTTTACTCCTGCTGGATCAAATCCTCTTTCCTTATCTGGAGAGTCTGCTCCTACATTGTCTGCGATAGCTTTTGCCATGTCTTCATCAACATTTGCAAACATATCTACGACATTTTGTCTAATCTCCTTTCTTTGAACCTTAGTAAGCTCAAAGGAGAAGGCGTTTATTATATGTTCTTTCTCTACATCAGATAAAGAATTGTAGAAAGCTGTGGCTTGGCTAAAGTGATCTCTGAAGCTATCATCTCTAGCTTTTATAACATTGCCATCAATTTTTTCTTGGTAATGTTCAAATCCACCATTTTCTACGCTTTCATAGTATGGAGATTCATCTTCTATAGAAGATTTTTGATAAGCTACAGGACCTTTGTTAATCATGTGTTGATGCCAGCCGTCTCTTTGGTTATTGTGAACATCAGCTATAGGTCTATTTATTGGAATTTGTGCAAAGTTTGGGCCACCTAATCTTAGTAGTTGGGTATCTGTATATGAGAATAACCTACCTTGAAGAAGTGGGTCATTTGTAAAGTCAATTCCAGGAACTATATTTCCTGGGTTAAAGGCAACTTGTTCCGTTTCTGCAAAATAATTATCTACATTTCTATTTAGAGTTATTTCACCAATTTTAATTTTCTCAACATCTTCTTCTGGCCAAACTTTTGTTGGATCTAGTATGTCAAAGGTAAAATCGAACTCTTTTTCTTCTGGAATCATTTGTACGCAGAAGTCCCAAACTGGGTAATTTCCTTCATCAATAGCATCGTAAAGGTCACGTCTTTGACTATCAGGATCATTTCCAGATACTTTAAGTGTTTCATCCCATACTCTTGAGTGAACTCCTAATTGAGGATTCCATTGGAACCTCACAAAAGTTCCCTTGCCATCTTTATTTACAAATCTAAATGTGTGAATAGCAAATCCATCTATCATTCTTAGGCTAAGAGGAATAGCTCTATCACTCATTGCCCACATAGCCATATGCGCTGATTCTTGGTTGCGGGTAATGAAATCCCAGAAGGTATCGTGAGCTGATTGAGCTTGTGGTATTTCATTATGTGGTTCTGGCTTTACAGCGTGAACAAAATCAGGGAATTTGATCGCATCTTGGATGAAAAATACTGGAATATTGTTACCGGCAATATCGTAGTTTCCTTCATCTGTGTAGAATTTCAAAGCAAATCCACGAGCATCACGAGGAGTATCAGTTGATCCTCTAGATCCTGCTACTGTTGAAATTCTAGTAAAAAGTGGAGTTTCCTTGCCCACTTCCGTAAATAGCGATGCCTTTGTATATTCGCTCATATCTTTTGTACATTTGAATACACCATGAGCACCTACACCACGAGCATGAACAATTCTTTCAGGAATTCTTTCATGGTCAAAGTGCATTATTTTTTCTCTTAAATGAAAATCTTCTAATAAAGAAGGTCCTCTCTTACCAGCTTTTAGAGAAAATTCTTCCTCTGCCATCTTTAGACCCTTATTTGTAGTGAAAGCCTTACCACTATTATCAACTTTATTTCTTTCTAGGTCTTTTATCTTAGCATTATCTTTAACCTTTTTAGATTTCTTAGCTCCTTCTGGCTCTAATGGAGCTTTTACAAAATCATGCTTATCATCGGATTTTTTCTTAGTCATATAAATCTCCTTTTATTTAAAGAACAAATAAACTACTCATCTGTATATATACCCAAAAAAATAAAATCCACTTATTAAAGTGGATTTTTCTTGAAAATTTCATAATATTTTTCTATTTGACCTTTGGTATCTTCCTTACCGAAGATATCTGAACCAGAGACTATTTCATCACAGCCAGCTTTTATAACTTTATCTACATTGGTAGTTTTTATGCCGCCGTCAATTTCTATCTTACAATCTAGATTATTTTTATCTATATAACTTCTTAATTCTCTAACTCTATCAAGAGAAGACTCTATAAAACTTTGACCACCAAATCCAGGCTCAACACTCATTACAAGAACTGCATCTACTTCTTTTAATAGAGGAAGTATTTTTGAAAGTTCTGTTTTAGGTCTTAAGGTTATACCAGCCTCTATTCCCTTAGATTTAATCTTATTTATAACATCTAAAGGGTTATCACATGATTCATAGTGTATAGTTATCCTATCAGCTCCAGCTTCTTTAAATCTTTCTATATATCTTATAGGATCTACTATCATCAAATGAGTATCAAAGAAATAATCATTCTTATCCCTTATGTCTTTTATAACCTTAAATCCAAATGAGATATTTGGCACAAATACTCCATCCATAACATCTATATGAATCATCTTCAGTGGTGTATTTTTAGTTTTATCTAGGTTCTCTTGTAATTTTGAAAAATCACAAGAAAGAATAGATGGTGAAAGTTCTACCATTTGTTCTCTCTCCTTTTTTTAATTTCTTCAAATAACATCAAATAGTTCTTATATCTGGATTCTGATATTTCTCCATTTTTAAGATCTTCTTTAACTCCACATTTAGGCTCGTTTATATGATTGCAATCCTTAAACTTGCACGTTTTATCTCTAAATTCTAAAAACGTATCCTTTAGTTCTACTTCATTTTCTATAAAATCAATATCAAAAGAGTCGAAACCAGGTGTATCAAATAAAAATGTATTTTCATTTATCTTAAAGATTTCCGTATGTCTTGTTGTGTTTTTACCTCTTTTGCTCTTATCAGATATGGAACCTATTTCTACATTTATATCTACAAGATTATTTAAAAAAGTTGATTTCCCAACTCCGCTAGCACCAGACACTGCAGATGTTTTTCCTTTTAGTACGCTCATTATTTCATCTTCTGGAAAATCATCATAGTTATCTAGGCATAATATCTTATATCCTATTGGTTCATAGATTTTTACAAAATCATCAATCTCTTTTTGATCTGCTAGGTCAATTTTTGATAAAATCATGCAAACATCGATTCCAATATATTCGCACATGGCGAGATATTTATCTAGATTATAGAGATTTAGAGGGGGATTTTTAATCGTTGCAAATAAGAGTATTTGATCAACATTGGCTATGTTAGGTCTTTTTATTTCATTTGATCTTTCACATATTTGGGTTATATAGCCTACTCCATCGGATAAATCTTCTATTAATACATTATCACCAACCAAAGGCTTTATCCCTTTTTTCCTAAAATTCCCCCTAGCCTTGCACATCAGCGTTTCACTTTCAGAATTTACATAATACAAGTCTTTTTGAGATTTAATTATTTTTCCTTGTTTCAATTTACTGTATACACTCCGTATGATTCTTCGTCGACTAAAACTTCGAACTGGGTATTTTCAATAGACTGAAAATTGAGGTTTAGGACAGATTGTTCATCTAAATCTTCCCTGCTATGATTCTGGTTATATAGGATGTCACTTCTTTTACCATTTTCATCAAGCTTAAATATTTTAACATTATAATTATCATTTCCAGTGTATATATTTAGTTTCAAGTCCACATTCTTAGGTTTTTCTTCGCCTTGATTTTCCTTAGGTGGATTTTCTTTTTTTCCAGTACTTATTACAATATCAATATTTGAACCCTCTGCTACTTGAGTGCCGCTTGTTATAGATTGACTCATTACAAGCCCTTTTTCTACATCTTCGCTTTCTTTGTAGTCTACATTTCTTAAAGTTAGTCCATACTGGCTAATTAAATTAATAGCTTGATTTTCATCAATTCCTAGTAGGTTTGGAACTTCTACATTGACTATTTTTTCTTCAGCTCCTGCACTTACAACAACATCTACTTTGCTTCCAGCTTGAATATTTGTATCTGGTTTTGGATCTTGTTTAAGGATTAAATCTTTAGCTACTATATCATCATACTCTGTACTGGTTCGACCTATTGATAATCCAACATCTTTTAGGGCTTCTTCTGCTTCAGTAACTGTTAATCCTGACAAGTCAGGAACCGCTACTTCTCTACCTGCGCTTATTACAAGATTTACTATCGTTCCTTTGTCAACCTTAGTATTTGCTTCAGGATCTTGTTTCATAACCTTGCCCTTGTCGTACTCGTCGCTTTCCTCAGTTCTTAGTATATTTGCCTTCAGTCCTCTTTTTTCTAATTCTTTAACTGCTTTTTCTTGGGTTAAGTTTATTACTGTTGGCATTTCAATTTGACTATCAGTTGGTCTTGATAAGAAATAATAAACCGCACCTACTAATATTAAAGCAAGCAAGGCAAGAGGCCATAGTTTAATTGGTTTATCTTTTTTGGTACTTGGAGTTTCCTCATCAGTAGGAGAAACATAAACAGCTTCTTCTTCCTTCTTTTTAGCTTTCTTCTCAGCTTTCTTTTTCTTTTGTTCTTTGTTTGGAACTACAATTGGGATTTTGGCAGTTTCTTCCATTGATTTATCATAATCATTTACCTGAGGATTTTCCAAGCTATCAATTAATTCGCTCGCATTTAAGAACCTATTTGCTGGTTCTTTTTCGAGTAGCTTCATTATTATATAGTTTAAGTGATCTGATAGATTTGGATTTAAATCTTTAGCTGGTTTTGCCTTATCTTGAATGTGCATTACTGCAATTCCAACGGAGTTATCCGCATCAAAAGGAACTTTTCCTGTTGCCATCTCATACATAACAGCACCTAGAGAGTATAGATCACTCTTCTCATCTACAATTTTTCCCTTGGCTTGTTCTGGAGAAATATAATGAACTGTGCCCAAGATAGATGAAGTATAGGTAATAGTTGCATTAGATGAAACTCTCGCTATACCAAAATCAGTTACTTTGGCAAGTCCGTATTTATCTATCAATATATTTTGTGGTTTTATATCCCTATGAATTATTCCAGAATTATGAGCTGACTTTAAAGCCTGAGCGATTTGAACTGAGTAATCAATTATATCATGATTTGATAATTGTCCCTCGCTATCAATTAAATCTTTTAGAGTCTCTCCTTCAACATATTCCATAACTATGTAATAGATCTTTTTTCCTTCGAAAAGGTCTTGACCTATATCATAGACATTAACAATATTTATGTGGTTGAGTTTAGCAGCTGATTGAGCCTCGTTATTAAATTTCTTTAGAAACTCATCATCCTCGGCGTATTGTTCTTTCAAGACTTTGATAGCTACAAACCTATCTAACAATCTGTCCTTGGCCTTATAAACCTTGGCCATTCCTCCAACTCCGATTTGCTGTATAATCTCGTACCTATTGTCCAAAATTATCTTATCCATATTACCTCTTATATCAAAACGGTAGTCAAGGTTATATTGTCATGACCACCTTCATTTAGTGCAAGTTCAACTAATTTTGACGAAATCTCGTAGGCATCGTCAAAATCATTTACAACAGTTCTAATATCTTCATCTGCTACTTCATTAGATAAACCATCAGTAAATAGCAGCAATACATCGCCTTTTACCATATCTATAACTTCTGTATCTACCTCAAGCTCATCTTCTGTGCCGACAGCCCTAGTTATAGCAGATTTGTTAATGAAATTCTTTGCTTCATCTTCAGTTAAAGATCCGGTATCTACCAAATCATTTACCAGTGAATGGTCTCTAGTTTTAAATATAAAATCTCCATCTCTAAATAGGTATACTCTAGAATCGCCTACGTGAGATATTATATATTTTTTATTTTTGTTATCTATACCAAGACAAACAACAGTTGTGCCCATACTTCGACCTTCACTATCGTCTGCCAATTCATAAATTTTGTCATTAGCTTTAGCTATAGCTTCTTCTTGTAAATCTTTAAGGTTTGTATAATAAGAAAGATCTGCATTTTTTATAAAATCTATGTAGCTTAAGCTAGCAAGCTTGCTAGCAAGTTCTCCCTTGCTATGACCACCCATTCCATCGGCAACTATAAAAAAGTCAATATCTCCTATGCTTATATTTCCATAGGAATCTTCATTTTCTTCTCGTCGTTTGCCAATGTTTGATATCGTACTAAATTTCATGCTCACCTCGCATAGTTATTTCTAAGTTGCCCACAAGATGCATCTATATCTGATCCCATAGACCTTCTTATTGTGGAATTTAATTTCTTAGAAACTAGTTTATCTCTAAATTCTTTTAGAGCAGTATTTTTAGGTTTATTATAAGAAAATTCCTCTATTGGATTTAATGGAATTAAGTTTATATGAATATTTTTACCCTTTAATAGTCTTACTAGATTATCTACATCTTCATCGAGATTATTTACACCGTCTATAACTACATACTCAAAGCTAACTCTTCTTTTGGTTCTATCTAGGTAGTAGTCAGTAGCCTCCATCAATTCTTTTATAGAATATTTATTAGATACTGGCATAAATTGTCTTCTTTTTTTATCGTCAGCATAATGCAAGCTCAAGGCTAAATTTATATCTAGCCCACTATCTGCAAGCTTTGTTATCATAGGGGCAAGACCAGATGTAGATAAGGTTATAGACCTGTGAGATAAGTTTCTACCTTTTTCATCAGTAATAATTTCAATAAATTTCTTGATATTATCATAATTATCTAAAGGCTCACCTATACCCATTATAACTATGTTATTTATATCGCCATTGATCCTTTCAAGTTCATATACTTCCTCGATGAGCTCTGCTGCTGTCATATTTCTAACTAAGCCATTTTTAGTTGAAGCACAGAATTTGCATCCCATTCTACAGCCAACTTGAGATGAAATACAAATTGTCTTTCTATTTTCATATTCCATATATACAGATTCTATTATGTTGCCATCTTCTAGCTCAAATAGGTATTTTTTGGTTGAATCAATCTTTGATAAAAACTCTCTTCTTAGTTTTAGGCTTGAAAACTTATATTTTTCATCCAAAGCTTCTCTCATATCTTTAGATAAGTCTGTCATTTTGGAAAAATCATTTATCTTATTTACATGAATTTGCCTATAAACCTGTTTTGCTCTAAATTTCTTGTATCCATTCTCTTCAAAAATTTCTTCTAATTCTTTAATTGACTTATCGTTAATATTTTCTTTCATATCATTTCTTCTTAAACTTACTTATAAAAAAACCATCAGTATTTTCTTTAAAGCTTACAAATTCGATGTAATCCTTGCCATCTATTGGAATAACTTCCATGTTTTCCATATTTTTAATATAGTCAAAGTTTTCTTTATTTTCTATATTTCCTATGGTACAAGTTGAATAAATTAAAACCCCGCCCACTTTCAAATATTTTATAGCATTTATAATGATCTCTCTTTGAAGCTTGGCAAGTTTTTTTATATCTTCTAGGCTTCGGTTGTATCTTATTTCTGGCTTTCTAGCCATAACACCTAAGCCTGAACAAGGTGCATCGACTAAAATATAGTCAAACTTCTCCTTGTATTCATCCTTATAAACTCTAGCATCGAAATTGGTTAATTCAATATTTTTTAGACCAAGTCTATTGATATTTTCCATAATCAAATCCAACTTATTAAAGGAAATATCATTCGCTAATATTTTACCTGTATTTTCTGTATATTCAGCAATATAGGTTGTCTTGGTGCCTGGCGCTGCACAAATATCTAAGATATTAGTATTATGTCTCGGATTTAATACTTCAACTGTCTTCATGCTAGCTTCTTGTTGGATAGTAAAAAGTCCATTTTTGAATAAATCTGTGCTGACTAGTCCATTAGGATTAGCTACTATCAGAGCATTTTTACTTATTTTTGACTCTTTTACTTCATAACCTATAGACTCAAGGTCCTTTTTTAAGCTATTTTCATCTATTTTTGTGGTGTTTACTCTTATTGATAGTTTACTTTCCTCATTAGCATATCTTAGAAATTCTTTAGTATAATCCATCCCGTAGTTAGCAAAAATATATTTGGTTATGTCGTAAGGCATGGAATATCTAACAGATAAGGACTTTAAATCATCACTGATCTTTATCTTAGAAATTTCTTTTTCATTTCTTATAAAGTTTCTAAGAATAGCATTTACAAAGCCTGCTGACCTTTTATTTTTCTTCTTTGTAAGATCAACTAACTTGTCTACAGTCGCATAATCCTTCGTTTCTAGAAAGTGGATATTATAAATTCCAATCTCTAATATAAGGAGGACATTCTTATGAATTTTTCTAAGTTTCACTTTAGATAGCTTATCAATCATGTAATCTAAATATATTTTGTTCTCTAAAACTCCATATATTACCTTTGTTATGTAAGAGAGATTACTTGCCTTATTTGACAAGTAATTTATCTCATCATTACTCTTCTTTGCCTTGTAAATTATATTTGATAAGCTATTAAATATTAATTCTAAATCTGTCATTAGTCTAGTTTTATCTCTTCTTTAAAATCATTTCCCATTAGGAAAGAGTTGGCATCCATAGCTTTTTTGCCTGGAAATTGAATCTTAAGAAGTTTTATAGCTCCATCACCAGTTCCTATTACGATTCCTTCCTTAGGATTTGCCTTGTATACAAAGCCAGGATTTGCCTCATAAGAGTCAAGAACTTCTGCCTTATATACTTTTACGTTTTTTCCTTCATAAGAAAAATGAGCTACTGGATATTCTACGAAAGCACGAATTTTATTCATTATATTAAAAGAAGACTCTGACCAGTCGATCTTTCCCATCTCTTTTGTTATTTTTGTACAAAAAGTTGCTTTTTCATCGTCTTGTTTTGTTCTTTTTTCATATAAACTATCAAAGTTTAGTAGAGTTTCTCTTATAGCAAAGGCTCCAATTTCTCCAAGTTTATCTTCCATGCTGGTATAATCATCAGAATCTTTAATCTCTACATCCTTTTGCATGAGAATATCACCAGAATCCATTCCTTTTTCTATAAGCATAGTTGTTGCAGATGTTATTTTATCTCCATTTAAAATAGAAAATTGCATAGGGCTAGCTCCCCTATATTCTGGTAGTTTGGATGGGTGAAGATTTATAATCCTATCCGGATATGCCTCTAATAACACTTTTCCTATCATTTGTCCAAAGGCAACTACCACAATGTAGTCAATATCTAGTTTTCTTAGTTTATTTACAAACTCCTCGGTATTGATTGTCTTAGGTGTTACAACGTCGATGTTATTATCTTGAGCATATTTTTTAATCTCTGTTGGGCTAACTTTGCCCCTAGATCTTTTCTTATCTTCAGAGCTTACTACAAGTTTAACATCTATATCTTTATCCTTATAAAGAATATCCAAAGTTCGCACTGCAAACTTTGGATTTCCCATAAAACATATATTAATCATTAATTATCGTATTTAACCTCTTCAATAGACTTATCTCTAAACAGAATTCCATCTAAATGGTCAATCTCATGAGATAAGATTACAGCTGGGAATCCATGGGCATCCCAGATTTTTTCATTGCCGTCTTCATCAATATATTTTACTTTTACATGCTCAGGTCTTTTTACTGTAGCATTAAAATTAGGTATAGAAAGACAACCTTCTACTCCTACCTGCTCACCATCCGCTTCTATTATTTCAGGATTAACTAGCTTTACCAATCCTGTTGTTTCATCATGTGGGTCAACCACTATTACTCTTTTTAATATTCCAACTTGAGGAGCAGCAAGACCAACGCCATCGGCTTCGTACATTGTTTCAGCCATATCGTCTAGTAAAACTTTTATTCTATCTGTTACTTCTGGAACCACTTTAGATTTTTTTCTTAATAAAGTGTCCCCTTCTTTTCTTATATTTCTAATTGCCATACTTCCTCCTTATCTAGGTTATTGTACTTTTCTAAAGGTCATTTTCAATTTTGCCCAAAGTCTATCGAGTATATCTTGCTTATTCCTTCATCACTGATAGTTACACCGTGGATTCTTTCGGCAAGTTGCATGGTTGTTTGCCTGTGAGTTATCATAATAAATTGAGTCTTATCAGACAAACTTTTTAGATATTCTATATATCTTTTAATATTTGTTTCATCTAAGGCAGCATCAATCTCATCTAATATTGCAAAAGGTGCTGGATTTGTTTCAAATATTGCAAATAATAGCGAAACTGCTGTAAGCGCCTTCTCTCCACCAGACAAAAGAGATATTGTCTTTTGAGATTTTCCTGGAGGTCTAGCTTGTATTTCTATTCCAGCATTCAAACTATCGTCACTATCGAGAACTAGCTTGGCATCTCCTCCGATAAATAGAGTTTTGAATATTCTTGTAAACTTATCATTTATGAGTTTGAAGTTTTTCAAAAACTCTACTTTCATATCTTTTTCAAGCTTAGCAATCATCTTTTCTATATCCTCTTTGGAATTAACCAAATCTTGAAGCTGTCTATCAATAAAGTCGAATTCTTTTTTGCTCTCTTCATATTTATTGATAGAATCACTTTCAAAATATCCTACAGAATTCAATTTTCTCTGGATTTCAATCAGTTTAGATTTGCTAACCTTTACAATGTCTCTATCCTTATACTTCTTAGAAAGATCTTCTATAGGCATACTTATATAAGCTTTAACCTCATCTATCAAAGAATCATATTTTTCCGTAAGAGATTTTAGCTTATAGTCAGCCTCTACTTTTTTCATTTCAAGATTCTTTAACTCTTCTTCAAGCTTAGTGTTATCCTTAACCATAGTAGTATTATCGTCAAGCATTTTATTTCTGGAAAGCTCTTTTTTACTTAACCTTTCTTTTTCTTTGGCCATGTTTTTCTTAGAAAATTCTATAGTTTTTCTAAGCTTTTCATCATCTGTTTTTAAGTCTTTAAGAGAACTTTCAGTTTCAATTTTAAGCTTACTTTCAAGCCTAGAAGAAGATTCTAAATCATTTATAGCGTTATTTAGGTCAGATATTTTATTTATAGTTAAGACATTATCTCTTTTACTTATCTCAAATTGACTTTCTAGTCTTAGATTTTCTGTAGACTTTTCTTTGATAAGTTGATCAATCTTTTCTAACTCTTTACTTATTTCACTTATCTTTTCGTTTCCAATATCTCTTTTTCTCTTTAAATCAGAAACATCTACAACTTTTTCATCTTTATCATCTGTATCAATTTTTTCATTTAATTCATCTTTTCTCTGATGTAGATTTTCTAATTTAATTTTAATTGTCTCAAGCTTATTAAGATTTATCCTATAATCTTCTGCGTGATTTGTAAGGGTTTTTTTATCTAAAGATAAATTCTCCTCTAAATCGTCTATGCTTTGGATTAATTCATTATAAGCGAGATTTAATTTATCCTTATTATTTCTAAGTTTTAGGATTTTTTCTTTTAAATCATCCAGCCTCTTATTTCTATTTAAAAGATTTGTATTTTTCTTTCTATTCTTGTCATTTCCAGCAACCATTGAACCCCAGTTGTTGATTATATCGAGGTTCATGGTAATTATTCTATAGCCTCTTATCTTATTAGATAAGCTTATAGCATCATCAATATCCTTTACAACTACAGTAGATCCTAGGAAATGGTCTATTATATCATTAAGATTCGTGTCATATCCCACAAGATCATAAGCCATAGCAAAAACTTCAGGATAGTTAGGTTTATCCTTCCTAAAAGATTTAATAGAATCAATAGGCAGGAAAGTAATCCTACCTAGTCTATTTTGGTTTACAAAATTGATTAGCTCTCTCGTGTCACTTTTTGATTTAGTAACGATGTTTTGAAGAGAATTTCCCATCAAGTTATCAATTACTTCCTCATAACCTTCTTTAACACTTATAAGATTTGCCAACGAATCAAGATACAAATTATCTAAACCAGAATCTTTCGTTTTGTTCAAAAAATCTTGTATAGAATAAAAATAACCCCTATTTTTGTCTAGATTTTCCTTTTGTAACTTAAATTCTGAGATACTAGTCTTTAGTTTTAGGTTATTTTCATTATTTTCTTTTATTAATTCTTCTAATTTTATCTTCTTATCTTTTATGACTTCTGACTTTTTGGTTAGTTCTTCCTTAAAATTATCATTTTTCTCTTCTAAATTTTTAATTTCCCCTATTAAGGAATCTCTATCAAGCTCTAGTTTTTCAATTTCTTTAGTCAGATTATCTAATTTCTCTCGCCTAATCTCATCTTCTTGGGCTTTCCTCTTGTCAATGATAGCTTTAGATTTTTGGTTTATTTCATATTGATAAATTTCTTCAGATATATTAACTAAGTCTAGTTCAACTATTTTCTTATTCTCTGAGATAGCTATTTTATCTTGTTCTAATTTATTTGAAAGCTCTTTATTATTTACTATTTGAACCTTAATTTCTTCTAACTTTTCTTCTAAACTTTTTTGTCTTTTCTTGCTATCTTCAAGGTCTTTTAGAAGATTTTCTTTCTTTAAATTATTGTTTTTTATGTTTTCTAGTAGCCTATCCAAATCTTTTTGTTTATAGGAAAATTCTCTTTCATTTAATAAAAGTGAATTTTCAGATTTCTCGATTGACTTTTCATATCTTCTAATAGATTCTGTTGCTTTATATATCTCATCATTGATAGAATTAAGATTTAACTCATAGGGCTCTAATTTACTTTTTATTTCATCAAGTTTATAAGATTTTCCTTCTATTTCAGAATTCAACCTATTAATTTGATCTTCTACAGAACTTTTTTCCTTAATCAAACTCTCTGATTTGTTTTTTATATAAAAATAAGATTTTTCATCTAATGATTCTGTTAATTGTTGATGTTTTCTGCTATTATCTGCATATGTTTTTAGAAGATTTAAGTCTTTTTTCTTAAATTCCCAATCTCTATTTATTATCTCAAGGTCATCGCTAACTTTTTCAAGTTTTTTGTTAGCTTCATCTCGTCTGAATTTGTGTTTGGATATACCACTAGCTTCCTCAAATATACTTCTCCTATCCTTTGGAGATGAGGATATGATTTGTTCAATTCTTCCTTGAGATATAATTGAATATCCTTCTTTACCTACACCTGTATCAAGAAAAAGCTCTCTTACATCTTTAAGCCTTATCTTTTTGCCATTAATTCTATACTCATTTTCTCCATCTCTATAGATTCTTCTAGAGATTTTAACCTTATCATAAGCTAGGTCCAAGGCTTTATCTTCATTAGAAAAATTAAGATTCACTTCTGCTAAGTTTAAGGATTTGGAGTTTTCTCCTCCTTGAAAGATTACATCATCCATCTTGTTCCCACGGAGTGATTTTGCGGATTGTTCTCCCAAAACCCATCTAATAGCGTCAGATATATTGCTCTTGCCTGAGCCATTTGGTCCAACTACTGCTGTAATTCTATCATCAAAATCAATCTTTGTTCTATTCGCAAATGATTTAAATCCTTTTAGTTCTATATTTTCTAGTCTAATAGCAAATCACCACCGTAGTTTTTCTTTACATATCTTTTTATAAAACCATCTAGGTCTATATCAATCTTCATATTACTTGCCTCAATAAATCCTAAATCATCTTCTGTAAAAGACAAATTTATTCCAAAAGTATCATAAAAATATTTTTTGTTAGCTTTCTTGTTGCCAGCAATAATAGATATACTCCTTGGATCTATATGGATATTTATGTCAGATGAAATATTATTTTCTCTAATTACTTCTTCTAAATAAATCCTATAGACGTATGATTCAACAAGTTGTCTAATAGCAGGATGAAAAGGACCTGCAACAACATCTTCCTTGTCATTGATATTTTCTGTTGGTTGAAGACCTATTCTGATTACATTTATATCTTTAGCCCTATAAATCATATAGAGATTTGCAGATAAAGACACCGCCTTATCTAAGCTTAATGGTTGATACAATCCATTATTATATAAAGTCTCAAGTTTTGTATCTTTTATTACTAACGTAGGATATATCCTAACTATATCAGGACCAATGTTTGCCGATTTTATAGCAGTTTCTATAGATTTTTCTCTTGTATCTTTATATAATCCAGGCATTATTTGATGACCTAAGGTAAATCCCCTTTGTTTTATGAGTTTACTAGCATAAAAAGATTCATCTATGCTATGACCTCTTTCATTTGCATCTAAAATATTTTGATCAAGTGATTGGATTCCAAGCTCTATAATATCAACTTTATAATCTTGTAAAATATCAAGAATAGAATTATTTATATAATCAGGTCTAGTAGAAAGTCTGATTCTATCAATAATTCCCTTCTCTTTGTAGGCTAAGGCAATCTTTAGATAACCTATCATTGTATCTTGGTCAAGTCCTGTGAAAGATCCGCCAAAAAATGCTATCTCTGTAGCCTTCTTATCAGGGTAATACGAGAGATTTTTATTTATTTCGCTTATTATTTTTTCCTCATCTAACTTGTCCTTATAATTTGTAATTTTAACTTGATTGCAAAATGCACAATCATGTGGACAACCCAAAAAAGGTATAAATATTGGTATTATATATTCTTTCTTTGCCATAATTATTTTTTAATCTTATTGTAAGCAGCTTTTGCCGCATCTTGTTCAGCTTGCTTCTTATTTTTGCCAACACCTGTTGCCAATATTCTATTTCCTAGTTTGACAGCCATAGTAAAGGTCTTTGCGTGTTCTGGACCTTCTTCTTTTACAAGCTCATACTTTAATATCTTCTTATCTTTAGCATTATGATATTCTTGTAGTTTTGTCTTATAATCATTGAAAATACTATCATCATTTATAATTACAAGTGCTTCGTCTTTGTAATTTTTAACTAGTATATCAAATAATTTTTCATAAGAACTATCAAGGTATATTGCAGCACACACTGCTTCAAAGGTATCAGCCTTGACATGTTTTTTTAGATGGCCTCCATGCTCCTTTTCACCCTTGCCAAAGTTTAAATAAGATGACATATCGAATTTTTCACAAGCTTTTGCAAAAGATGAAGTGCAGACTAGTCTTGATCTAGTTTTAGTCAACCAACCTTCGGGTTTGTTGTTGTAGTGTTTAAACAAAATCTCACTTACTATCATATCCAAGATAGAATCTCCGAGAAACTCCAATCTTTCGTTACTTTTGCTCTCGCCTCTCGCTTCATTTGTATAAGATGAATGAGTAAAGGCTACATCTATCAATCCCTTATCATTGAAGCTGTAGCCTATTTTATTCTCAAATTCTTCTATTTTTTTTAATCTATTATTAGATATAGACATTAATTTTTGCTCTCAATCAAACTTACTATGTCAGCAAAACTTTCAATCTCATCTAGTTCTTCATCAGAAAACTCAATTGAAAATTCATCTTCTATTACCATTATAAAATCAACTAGGTCAATAGAGTCGATATCTAAATCAGAAATTTTGCTATCTAGATCAATTTGGTCTGGATCAATATCTAAATTTTCTACTGCCAATTCTTTTAATCTTTCTCTAATCAAATCAATTCTCCTTCAATTTTATCTATTACTTTCTTGTCTATATAATCCATCAATCCTAAAAGGGCATTGCAAATTGCAACCTCATTGGCATTACCGTGAGCCTTGAAGACATATGATTTTACACCTAGTAAAGGTGCACCACCTACTTCATCAGCGGAATATTTGCCAAACATATCCTTTATGTCCTTTTTTAAAAGTCCAGCAGCAAGTTTATTTGATAGTGACTTGTAAAACACTTCTTTTAGCTGACCTGCAACTAATTTCAAAATTCCTTCTGCTGTTTTGATAGCTATATTTCCATCAAATCCATCTGCAAGAATTACATTTGCCTTTCCTGTTAAAAGGTCTCTTGCCTCGATATTTCCAACAAAGTTTAGGTTGGCTTCTTTTAATAATGCGTAGGATTCTTTACTTAGTTTATTACCTTTATGCTCTTCAACTCCAACATTTAGAAGGGCTATCTTTGGATTATCTATGCCAAGAACATTTTCTAGATATACTTTACCCATTAATCCGAATTCTTCCAGATATTGAGCCTTGCAGTCCATGTTAGCTCCTGTATCCATTAGAAGTGTTGTCCCTTCTATTGTAGGAAGGCTAGTTGCAAGACATGCCCTATCTATACCATCGATTCTTTTTGCTATAAACAAACCTCCCGCAAGCAAAGCTCCAGTTGAACCAGCTGATAAAATCCCATCGTAGCCTTCTTCCTTAGCTTTTTCATAGGCTAAAACAATAGAGGCGTCTTTTTTTCTTCTGATAGACCTTGCAGGGTCATCGTCATTTGAGATAAAATTTGTTGTATGGATTATCTCATACTTATCTATCCTACCAGCTATTAATTCTTCTATTTTTTCCTTATTTCCGATAAAAACAGGTGTAAAGTCTTTCTTTTTTTGGCAAGCTATAGCCCCATCTACTAGGACTTTCTCTCCCTGATCTGCTCCATATGTATCTATTAGTATTTTCATATATTCCTCTTTATTTTTATAAAAAAAAGATAGTGTTTAACACTATCTTTACTCTACATCAAGAATTGTTTCGCCTTTATATTCACCACAGTTTGGGCAAACTCTGTGTGGAAGTTTTGGCTCATGACAATTTGGACACTCAACATAGTTTGATCTATTCAAAGTATAAGCTGAGGCTCTTCTTTTATTTTTTCTTGTTTTTGATGTTCTTCTCTTTGGTACTGCCATCTTTGACACCTCCTCTTATCAGTTTAGCAATCTTTTATATTATATAATTCTAAAAACTTTTTGTCAAGCTTCTACAATTGATTTTGTATCTCTAGCTATCATCAATTCTTCGTTAGTAGCTACTACCATAACTTTAACTTTAGAATCGTCTGTAGATACTTCGTGAGCTCCTCCACGAACGTTGTTCTTTTCTTCATCAATTTCTATACCAAATTGTTGGAAACCATCCATGATATCTTTTCTCATATCAATTGAGTTTTCACCAATTCCACCTGTAAATACAATTGCGTCAACGCTTCCTATTTCAGCCATGTATCCTGCAATATATCTTTTAGCTCTTGTGATGAACATATCTAGGGCGTATTGAGCTCTTTCGTTTCCTTCTTTAGCAGCTGCTTCTAGATCTCTAAAGTCAGAGCTTACTCCAGATACTCCAAGAACTCCGGATTCTTTGTTTAGGATATTTTCCATTTCTTTTGGTGAGATGTTATTTTCTTGCATGATATATGTTACTGCTGTTGGATCGATATCTCCTGATCTTGTTCCCATGATTAAACCTTCAAGTGGAGTTAGACCCATTGATGTGTCGTATGATTTACCATCTTTAACAGCTGTAATAGAAGAACCATTACCTAGGTGGCAAGAAATAATATTAAGTTCACTCACATCTTTACCTAAAAGTTCTGCAGTTTTGTTTGTAATGAATTTGTGGCTTGTTCCATGGAAACCATATTTTCTAATTCCATCTTCTTCGTAATATTTATAGTCTATACCATATAGGAAAGTTCTTTCTGGCATAGTTTGGTGGAAAGCTGTATCAAATACTGCTACATTTGGAACGCCTTCAAGTAATTTTTCGCAAGCTTCAAGTCCCATTAGGTTTGCTGGGTTGTGAAGTGGTGCAAATTTAGTGTATTCTTCAATAGCTTTTCTTACATCAGAATCTATTAAAGTTGATTTTGTAATTTTTTCTCCACCGTGAACAAATCTATGTCCAACTGCATCTATTTCAGAAAGATCTTTGATAACACCGTTTTCACTATCTACTAAAGCATCAAACACGTGACCTACTGCTTCAGTGTGATCTTTCATATCTTCTTCTATTGTATATTTGTCATCACCTTTTTCTTGGATAAGTCTTGATCCGTCAATTCCAATTCTTTCTACGAGACCTTTCACCATAACTTCTTCATTGTCCATGTCAAATAATTGATATTTTAGTGATGAACTACCACAATTTATTACTAGAATTTTCATGTTTCCTCCATTGATTTTCGTTTTCTCTTCAATTATTATACCATAATTTGCCATTTGGCAAGGTTTAGTAAGCTTGTTTACTAATTATTTGTAAACTATATTTACTATCGAGATTTCCTATGTTATCTTTAAACAACTTATAATCATTTGTATAAGACAATTTGTCTTGATTATAACCATCACAAGCCAAAAGTCCATTTACAGTTAGGCTTTTACCATTGTGATCTATCTTTCCTTTTACAATCAGTATTCCTTTTATATTAGCATCTTTCGTAAGCTTCATATCTCCGTCTACTATGACACAAGGCCTGTATTCTTTTTTCTTGTTAAAAGCTTTATTATCCAAAAATTCATAATCGCTTATTCCAAGCTTATCTATATATTCTTTATTTTCATCATAGGAAATCGGATTTTTTTCTAACAATATTGGATTTATACTCGCATCTATATAGGCTCTCGCCTCTCCTAGAGAGCTTTTATAAACTGATTCATTGTATACTCTATATATTTTCGTATTAGTATCTTTTAAATCATCCCTGTAGAAATCTTTTACTCTTGTTAAATTAATTTTCCTATTATTGTTTTTATAATAAATACTCTCTTCTTTTAAATTTGATATCTCATCTTTACTCAAATTCGATATATCTCTATCAAAATCACTGTCAATATATGCCAGAAGACTTTCCTTTTCTTCTTTCAAATAAATATTAATGCTCGATTCAGCATCGTAGGTAGCTTGTTTTTTATCAAGCAAACTTGATTTTATTCCTTGATTATTTTCACTTTGATCATTAATAAAGGCTATACTAACTGATAAGATAAGTAAGAGAAGTAAAACATATATACTTATAAATCCCTTTTTCATAGCCTCTCCTCAAGCCTTATAAAGGTCTTTATCCTAGATTTTGGAGAAGAATTGTTGATTACTATTTCAATTGTTTGATTTTCTTTGTCATAGTACATGAAAATATCTCGCAAAATGGCAATTCTTACCTTTCCCTCTTTAAAGCTTTGATTATCTTCATTGTCAATATAGGCATATAAAACCTTGTAGCCCTCTTCTTCGCTATTCCTATTTTCTAGGGAAAATCTTATTTGAGAATAGGCACTATTTTCCTTCCTTCCATCTACAAATAATATAAAATTACAAGAGTCTAAAGATTCTATTTCAGATATTTTTTGTGATCTTCTTATTTTTTCTTCTATATACATTGCAGCAAAACTTGCATGTTTGTATTCTCTTTCTTCCTTGTAGGAGGAATTTAAAATATTAAAATTAAAAGAAAATACTAAACTCAAAGCTCCAACAAGTAAGCTAATTATGGCAAGGCTTACAAGCAATTCTATTAGGGTAAATCCTTTTTTCTTCATCTTATTTTACCAAATCCAAAGAGTAGCCATCACATGTTACGACAATTTTCTTTAAATCACCCTCGTAATCGCTAACACTTACTTCTATATCAAAATTATTCACCCTAATAATATCTTCTCCAACGTCCATATCCTTTGATCTTTCAAGGGCTTCTTCCATAGCATAAATAAGTCGCGTATCTTCTTTATTTTTAACATCTAACCTATAAATATTGGAAAGTGAAGGAATTAAACTAACTGATATTATCGCAAGTAAAGCTAGAGCTATAAGGCATTCTATCAATGTAAAACCTGAAAACTTTTTATTATCTAGTTTTTTCTTTTTCCACATGACTATAGCCTCCTGCAACACCCACTATAAGTAAATAGTTATAACCATTATCACAAGAAAATCTTATACTATCGGCTCCATTTACAGAACCAGTTGGTAAGAACTCAAACTTTTCTGTTCCGTGACCATATTTTCTAAGATAATTTAGATTTACTCTCCTCGCTTCCATTTCCTCTACCTTAAGCCCGCTTTTTTGAGAAATCGTATAGTAATCTTTATTTATCTTGACTATAACACTATTTCCACTTGCCATTGCCTTTTCTTTTGCAAAATAAACATTATTAGCTAAAGTATTCACTTCATTTTTAATCTTAATTTCTCGGATAATGTTGAGTCTTAAAACTGCTACAGTTGAAATAATTGAAATTATAGCAATAGTTACAAGTAGTTCAATCAGAGTGAATCCTCGCTTTTTAATATTCATAAGAAAAACCTTCCGTCTAATGAAAGCATAGAAACGTAAGAAAAAAAGATAAATATGGCAAAAGGCATATGTCTACCAAAACTTTTATCCTTAAATAAAATAATTATCCCAACCAATGCGCCAAGCCAAATTGATAGAAAAATGTAAGGTACAAATACTCGGCCCTTTAAAAATAAGGATAAACCTACATAAAAGTAGTAATCACCATCTCCAATATTTTCCTTTGATATTTTAAATATCACCCAGTAAATAACGCTAAATAAAATAACCTCTAGGACATAGTCCCAAGAAAAGCCTATGTAGATTAACCTATAAATTATTCCTATCCCTAACATTATTAGTAGATGATTTTGATAAATCTCCATTGTTTTTAAATCTATAATAGATATTAACAAACCTATTATTAAGGATGCGAATATTAAAATTGACTGAAATGTAAAATTGTTTCTAAATGCTAGTAAAGACAAAACTCCGCAAGCTAATTCTATAATAAAGCTCTCGACTCCAATATTTTCTCTACAAGTTTTGCATCTACCTTTTAGGAATATATAAGAAAATATAGGAAAAAGCTCATAAAAGCTAAGATTTTTCCCACAAGCCTCGCAGTGACTTCTAGGATATATTATAGATTCACCTTTGAGTTTTCTATGTTGAAATAAGCTTATGAAAGATCCGAATATTGCACCCAGATAAAAAACAAATATAAAATACATCTATTAATCTTGAGCTTTCTGTTTTTTTATAGTTTCTATTTTTATGACTCCATTTTCATAATTTACCGTATAGCTATCTTCATCATGGCCAAGTCCTTTTGGAATTTCGGGCCATTTTTCAATGTATTCGTTATCAGCAGGGCTTCCATCAGTCCAAGGAAAACTATCGACATTTCCATCTGCAATCGCCATTTCTGCTGCAGTTGTTAAAACTTGTCTGTTTGCCTCATCAGCTGTATATGCCGCCTTTAATTTAGACTTATTATATCTAGGAATAGCTATAGCGGCGAGAATTGAAATTATAGCTATTACAATTATTAACTCTATTAGGGTAAATCCCTTTTTCTTCTTATTCATATATGCTCCTTAATAAAGACTATTTACTGAATCAAACATAGGAATAGTTACAGAAAATACTACAAATCCTACTATAAATGCCATTATTAAAATTAGTATTGGTTCAGCAAGTTTTGAAAATTTCTTTAATTTATAAATATATTCATTTGAATAATACTCAGATGCTTTCTTGAGAGATTCCTCGAGTCTGCCGCTAGTTTCTCCGATTTCTAACATTGATACTAACATATTCGAAAAGATTTCCGACCTATCAAAACACTCAGAGAGATTCCTCCCATCTAAGAGATCTTTTTCTATGTAATAAAACTTTTCTTGTATATAGGTATTCCTGTAAGATGCACTTATAATGTCCATACTTTTTATAATATCAATTCCACCATTTTTCAAAATATAAAGTAGTGATGTAAGCTTGTATTCTACATTTAACATTCTAAAACGTTTTAGAGGTAGGTATTTAAATATAGCATAATCTATAGCAAGCCTATAATCATCTTTCCTATAAAATAATGCAAGCATTAGAAAAGTGGTGACTATCATTGCTAAAATTAAAATCCAGTATTCACTAAAAAAGTCACTTATAGAAATAAGTATTCTCGTTGATAAGGGTAAAACCATGTTAGCATCTTTGAAGCTTGCAATAAACGTTGGCATTACCAGATTTATAATTAAACCTATCACTATAATTGTAACTATTAAAAGTGTTATGGGATAGATAAAGGCTTCTCTTATTTTTGATTTATTGTTACTTGTTACAAATAAAAAGTCTGAAAATTCATCTAATACATCACCGAGCTTTCCACTCTCATCTCCTGATTTGATAAAGGATATTAGCATAGGACCAAAGCTTTCCTTTTCTTTGCAAAAGGATTCATAAGCATTTAGACCATTATTTAAATTATCTAAAACTTTTTTTAGGCTCTTCGTTAGTTTTTTATCTATATTCTGACCTATTATTATGCTTAGGGCATTGTCTAAGCTTATGCCCGAATTTAAAAGTAAGGATAATTGCTTTAAGAACAAGGATAAAATCCTACTAGAAATTCTAGTAGGAAAAATATCCCTATTCAATAAATCACTTATCCTTTTAAAACTAGCTTTATTCAATTTATACTGACATCAATTCTTTGTTTTTCTTGTTAGCAAGAGCTTCCACTTCTTCTATCTTTTTGTCAGTTATTTTTTGGATTTCATCTTCCAGTGTGTATCTGTCGTCTTCTGTTACATCTCCAGATTTTTCACTCTTTTTAACTTCATCCATTGCTTCTCTTCTCTTATTTCTGATGACTATCTTAGCATCTTCTGCGTAAGTATCAACTTGTTTAGTATATTCTTTTCTTCTTTCCTCTGTTAGCTGTGGGAAAGGAAGTCTAATAACTTCGCCGTCGTTTTGAGGTGTGATACCAATGTTAGATTTCAAAATAGCTTTTTCAATTGGCCCAATATTTGACTTATCCCATGGTTTAATCATCAAAAGTCTAGCTTCTGGCACAGAAACTGTTGCTGCTTGGTTGATTGGTGTCTCTGTTCCATAGTATGAAAATGTAATTCCATCAAGGACTGCTTCTGTAGCACGGCCTGCCTTTATAGTAGATATTCTATTTTCAAAAGAATCTACAGCCTTAGCCATCTCATCTTGCGCTTGCTTTTTTATTTGTTCATAAATCATTAAAAACTCTCCTTTACTATTGTCCCTACTGGACTTTCTTCTTTAAATATTCTTACTAAATTGCCCGGATCGTCAATACCAAATACAAAAAGTGGCATATCATTATCCATACACAATGATGTAGCAGTTGTATCCATAATTTTTAGTTCTTTGTGAAGAATTTCTTTATAAGTTAGCTTATCAAACTTAACTGCATCATGATAAACATTTGGATCTTTATCGTAGATTCCGTCAGTTCCAGTTTTTCCTAGAAGTATCACATCAGCATCTATTTCAAGTGCTCTAAGGCTTGCTGTTGTATCAGTTGAGAAATATGGTAGACCAGTCCCTGCAGAGAATATTACAATTCTACCCTTCTCTAAATGTCTTATAGCTCTTCTTCTGATGTATGGCTCTGCAACTTCCTTCATGTCAATCGCAGTCATAAGTCTAGTTTCTAGTCCCATTTGTTCCAAAGTTCCTTGAACCCTTAGACCATTCATAACTGTTCCTAACATTCCTATTGTATCTGAGCTTGCTCTGTCAATTTCCTTGCCAGATCTACCTCTCCAGAAATTGCCACCACCAACTACAATAGCGATTTCAACTCCAAGGTCTGAAACAGCCTTAATGTTTTCACATATATTTATAATAATATCATCGTCAAAGCCGAAGCCTCTATCTCCAGCTAAGGCTTCACCACTTAGCTTGAGAACAACTCTTTTATAATCTTGCAAAATAATCCTCCTACTCATATTAATTATAACCTATTGCTATCAAAGTTGGCAAGAGGGTTTTCCTATCCAATATTTTAAAAAGAACCCTTCTTCCAATTTCCATTCTTATAAATGAAATGAGCTATAAATGTAACAATAACATTAGAAATTGACATAGCAATCCATATTCCTGTTACGCCAAGACTAGTAAAATGTTTAAATAAAAATAATAGCGGAATCCTGATTCCCCAAAGTCTAACTACATCTACAAACATTGAATACTTGCTATTACCAGAACCTTGGAATAAACCTTGGTATATAAAAAACATATTTAGCATAACTAAGGTTAAAAGCGTATAAGACATATAAGAATCAGCTTGAATCATTAGGGTCGAATCAACTGGAGAATCTATGAAAAATCCTAATATTTCAATCCTGTAAATATAACCAAGTATCGCAATTATAAAAGACATGATTCCAACAATTATAGATGCCTTTATAAAAGTCTCTTTGACTCTTTCTATATTTCTATCTCCAATATTTTGGCCGATTATACTTGTTATGGCAGATCCAATGCCTCCCGGAGGAATATTTAAAAGTCCTGTAATTCTATTAACCATACCGTAAGCTGCAACTGTATCAGTTCCATACGATTGGATGAAAGTATTTAGAATTATAAAACCAAGGGCAGTTCCCATTTGTCCAACAACAGCTGGAGTTGCAATAGAATATATTCTCTTGATTACACTCTTTTCCCGCTTTATATATATAAATGATTTTAAATTAAGTTTTATAGCATCTTTGTTAATTTTTAGATGAATAAATCCTAGTAAGCACATCAAAGCTTGGGTTAGGACTGTAGCAAGCGCCGCTCCTTTCACCCCCATATCAAGTCCTCTTAAGCCTACTATTGGTATCTTATCAAAAATAAAAAAAGGATTTAGAACCATATTTAATATTACACAAGTAGTACTGATTATGGTTGGTATAGTATTTTTCCCCTGAGCATTAAAAACAGCCGAATAAATAAAATATAAGAATATAAAAGGAGTACCTAGATACGAATATTTCAAATATATTACCGAAAAATCGTAAAGCTCTCCACTAGCCCCCATCATTTTCACTATAAAATCAGCTGTGAAAAATCCAATAATAGTGAAAATTATTGAAAATATAAATGAAATATTGATTAATGTATCCGTATATTTTTGAGCATTTTCACGATCTCCCCTACCTAAAAGTTGGGAAATCAGAGAAATCGCTGCAATAGATAAACCCATCCCTATTGAATTAAATAAAAAAATAACCGGCCAAGTAAATGATGTCGAAGCAAACTCCGCTGTACCGAGCTTACCCAGCCAAAAAGCATCGGCTAGTGAGTAAAGTTGTTGAATAAAGTTATTTAAAATAATAGGAATCGAAATTATAGCAATGGCTTTATATATATTACCATATAAAATCAATTCCCTGCGATCTTTCTTCATATAGTCTCCTAAGCAAATATTTCTCTTATTATTTTATCACATAAATATATTAAATAAAGAGACTTAATGAAATAAGGATGTATAAAAAACATTTAGTGTAAAGAGCTGATTGTATAAATTATTAAATAGCTTGCTAATGATGTCTTACCTATTCAAATAATTACTAATTATCCTTTGATCTCAAAAAGTATACAAAAAAAGAAATTCCTACTATAATAGATGTTATACCAATAAAATTGTTTTTATCTTGAAATAATAAATGTAAAATTATGCCTAGTATAAATAATAACAAACCAAATATTTTCTTGTTCATATGTTCACCCCTTAAAGTATCTCATATTACTATAAAAGAAATCTTTAAAATCATGATAAATAAGTAAGCTTTAATTACTTTATATCGCAACTTATTTAGAAAAAATAATAGCATCTAGTGAAATAATAAGGTTAAAATGCTATATATTTCAAAATAGTAAATAATTCTATTTATATACTATTGTACTTAGCAATCAGTTCCTATAAAATATCCCGCTTGCGCGGGTACAACTTTATCGAAGAAGTTTTTGAGTTTAAGACTGAAGAATCACCCCCGCTTACGCGGGTACAACCATAAGATATCCATCTGTAGCCGTCGCCCTCAGGATCACCCCCGCTTACACGGGTATAACAAAGAAGAATCCAAACAAAATAGGTGATGGTGAGGATCACCCCCGCTTGCGCGGGTACAACACGTTCATGGTGTAGAAAAGACAGATGATATGAGGATCACCCCCGCTTGCGCGGGTACAACAGTAAATATTTCTCTATTTTATGCAATTCTTATTATAGCTTTTTTAGAAATTCATTTACTTGGCTTGCTAAGTTTACTGTCACTAGAGCATCAGCTAAGGCTCTATGGTCAACTTTCTTTTTGATCCCATATTCTTTAAGGACTGTTTCTAGTTTATAGTTTTTAAGAAACATTTTTTCTCTTTTTACATAAGTTTTTAGGTCGTAGGTAGTGTTTGTGATTTCTTTTAGAGAATTTTTCTCTAAATTGTAATTTAGAAACTTCATATCAAAGTTAAAGTTATAGCCAACCAGAGGGTGGTTTTTTATAAAATATAAGAAATCTTCTAGTACTTTCTTCTCGTCCCCTCCATTTATTAAGTCATTATCAGTTATTCCAGTTAGTTTTATTATTTCATTTGATAGTTTTATTTCCTGCCTTATAAGACTTTCAAATTTATCTAAAACTTCACCTTGACTATTAGTGAGTACAGCTCCAATTTCTATTATCTTATGCTTTTCATAGTCTAGTCCGCTTGTTTCTATATCTACTACTACATATTTTTTCGCTTGAGTTTTTCCTTGGTAGGTTCTAGCTTTACGATGTTTTGCTTGTTTGCTAAAACCATGTTTTATCTTAGTTTCATCTTTATTATCTGATCTGACTAATACTAAGGGAATTCCATCTACGTCTAATAGATTTCTATTTGTATTATGGGTTTTAAAAGTATATCCAATTTCATTTCTATGGGCGTAAGTCATTGTAGCCGAGCCGTCACCTATATTATCTATTATCCTTTGCCAGAGATTTTCTCGTACTCTACTATTGAAATTACCTACATACACTCCTGCATCTATTTCTTGCATCCACTTAGTCAAATCTCCCCTAAGAGAATTTTTAACCTTACTTATTGTAATTATAGTTAGAGGCATCAGTCTACCTCGTAGTTAATTCCGTATGGAACATGGTTTTCTTTCTCATCCCATAGATTTATGGTTTCTATTTCAAATATATCCTCATCATCAATCCCCATTAGAAATTGCAAATCTCTGGTAATTTGCTTGGCAATTTTCCTTTCCCTAAATAAGTCTCTCATTTTTCTTCTAGATATACTTCCTATATCATCATCCTCGCTTGAGTCTTTCACTATTTCAAAGGCAAGTGGGATGCTTGTTTCTGCCTTATATAGGTCGGCTATATCATAAACAAAAGATTTATCGTGGCCTGTATGGACAAAACCCAATCCTGGAGCCATTCCAAGGGCAGTAATTATACTGTGGCATAATCCATACAAGCATACATGACATGCCGATAGGGCTTGGTTGATAGGTGTCGAATCATCAAAATCATCTGGGTTGTAGTCTCTTTTTGTCCATTCAACATCAAATAGTTGACTATTTTTCCTATAGACAGATCTTATCCTAGATCCTTCTCTTCCTCTTAGTTGTTGCATAGTTAGTCTACTAACATCTTCACCTTCAAATCTCATAGCATACATCATTCTTGCAACTTTTATTCGGCTTTTACTATTTGATACAAGTTTAGCTTGTTTTTCTAATAATTTGGTTGAGTGAGCTAAGGGTCTTCCGTTAGAGTAATTTCTAACTCCATTTTCTCCTACCCAAATTACAGAAGTACCCGTATCTCCTAATAGCTCCATAGCCCTATGGGTTATCTCGACTCCAGGACCAAGCATCAAAATCCCAATCATCGCAGCTGGTATTTTTACTAATCCTCTGATGTCTCTCGCAGTTATAGCCCCATCTATCCTGTTAATCTTAGACCTTTCTATATAAATAAATGTTACCCTATCGGATATTCTAGGCAGATCTTTTAGGTCAGTTTTACTGTTAAATACTTTATTTTTCATAAGGAATTATTGTAAGCATCCCAAAGCCATAGGCTTTTTTTCTGCCTATACCATTTTTTAGACTTTGTCTAAATGTTTCTATGTCAATTATATTTAGGACTCCCTCGTAGCTTGCTGATACAAGACTATAATGTTTTTTGTTAACTTTCTTGTAAGGAAGTAGTTCTTTTTCAAAAATATCAAAATCATTGGGCGAAACTTCAAAACCATTTTTATCAGTTCTGGCTAAAAAGAAATCCGCCAAGTCACGTGTCGGTACAGGTACAATCCTTCCTCTCTCATCTTTATTTCCAGTTGATTTTGATATAACTGTATTTAGTTTTACCCTAAATCTCGCTTTCATTCCTTCTTCTAGACTATCTATAAATTTATCATAGTCCTTACATAAACTAGTTCCAATAACTCCATATTTTTCTAGTATTTCTATGTTGGGTTTACTTTGGCTTTGAATTAGTAGGTAAGTTTTCTTGTTTAGTTTATCTATTCTCCAAAGCTTTCTTGTTCTGATTCCTTTTTCTATTTCTTCTGGAAAGCAAGATTCTACAAATCCATGGTAGGAATTTAAGTCCTTGAGATCACGCATTTTTCGTCTATTGTACACATCTAGTTCTACTCTTGATAAATACATTAGCCCTCCTTACAATGCTTTAAATGGGTCATGGCTTGTTTCATAACCAAAGCTTATTGAAGATTCACTTTCAAATCTTGGCATAAATTTTCTTTCTTCATAAGAAAATGAAGCCACCCTGTCATTTCTTATTTTTTCTTTACCAGCTAATAAATGACTGTCTGCGTAAAGGTCTGCCACATAGCTAGGATGTCTCTTTTTAAAATAAGAACTTGCCTGCCAGTCTAACTCTTTTAGGGCATCAATTGGACCAAGCTCCTTTACACCAATTAGAAAATCTGCAGGAGGAGGACAGGATCTCCTGCCCATATAGGTTTGAAAGTATGGATTTCTCAAAGCCCTATAGAGCTTTTCAATCAACTCATCATTTGATCCAACAGCTACAACAAATACTCCATCTTCAAGGTAATATCTGTTAGTAACATAGTTTCTTTCAAATGTTCCATTTTTCTTGTACTTACTAGCTATATGATAATCTCTTATTAGATTTGGCATTTGGTCAACCCTTACCGCAAAGTCTATTTCGTTTAATTCACTAATTCTTTCATCATCTCTCCTATAACCAAGGCTTGCTGCTAACATTCCTATTATAGCTGATTTTGAGGGATAATGATCTGTATATCTAGTCTCAAACTTAGAACCTGTTCCCCAAGCTTGCATGGGTCCAGATAGTTTTAGAAGTATTGTTTTCACATCTACCTCCTAGGATAAGTTCGCTTTTATTTTCTCTTCTATATCGTAAACTAAGTCTTTTATGGAGTCCTTCCTAGTGTCAATATTATCAATATCCATATCGTAAGCAACTATACAAGACTTATATGCAGCATCTCCTAATAGCTTTTCATACTTTGTATTTTCATCAAAAAGTCTTTCAGCAGATTTTTTCTCATAACCTTCTTTTGATTTGATTGGATTTTCAAAGGCGGTCACCAAATTTAGTGGTCTATCCTTTCTTAAAGTAAGAAGGATCGCCTTTGGAAGAGTTTGATTAGCAAAGGAGTTAATTTTTCCTGTAGGCATTGATTTAATAAAAGCTTCTACGAAAAGTCTAGAAGCATAAGCACAAGCTTCTACATCATCAAGTTGGTTTTTAAATTCATGAAGGGCGATGTTTGCATACCTATATACTGTAGATGAATTGTATTCTATAGTTCCAAGCATTCCTGCACCAGCATTATCTTCTTTGGCTAGGTCATCAACAGCTGTAAAATAATCAAATTCTCTTTCTATAGCATGAGTTGAGATTGCGTGAGCGAACTGACAAGAAGCATCTTCATTTAAGGTAGGGTCATCTGCTACCATTCTTCCAAATAAGGATATATCTATGGATGGATTATCTCTAAGTATTTCTTGTAGGGTCTTTTTATCCTTTATGCCATCAAGAGCTGCCTGAGCAAGGTCTGTTGCTTGCTTATTTGATATAAAGAAAAGAGCCTTAACTTTTTGTTCTTTTGTAGAAATTTTCGCCTTATTTAAAGTTTCTTCGGCAAGTTTTAAGGCATCTTCATGACTTTTATCAGAATCTAAATCTACTATTTTTTCTGCTATAAAATTTACTATATCCCTACTTCTAATGCCTTGATTTTCTAAGTCATATTCGTCCTTAAAATACTTTCTGACAGCTCTCTTCCAAGCTTGTGAACTTACTCTAGCTCTAGTTACTCCTCCATATTGAGCAGTTTTTGGACTTCCAGTATCGTCTCTGTTTACATTTGATGGTGGTAGGGTTTGTATTAGGTGGATATCTAGAAATAATCTGTCTTTAGTCATTTTCTTCTCCTTTTTATCTTGTAATATTCCAATAATAATCTCTTGCCCATTTTATCCTAATAGGGTTTACATCTCCTAACAAGTAAGCATATAAATCATTTGAAAGGCTAAAAAAGTCAACCTGTTCTTCGCTTTTTGCCTTTAATAGTTTTATAATTTGTCTAAGGCGATATTCTAACATCCTATAATTTGGTGAACTGATTAGAGAGTTAAACCTTAGATCAACTGACTTATTAGCACTCTTATCCTCAGGATTTCTCAATGATCTAAGACTTTGACCCAAGCTTTTATATGGGAAATCTTCATTTCTATAAATAACAGACCTATCTACTCCTTGCTGATAGATTGCGTAAAGTTGTAGGGTTGTTAGTATAGTTTGTTCATAATAATTTAGATTTTTCCCTGTACCAAGTTTATCTTCTGGTATCATTGAAAAAATAAAAGCCAAAGACTCTATATTTTCGCCAAGATCTTTATTTATTGAATTTCTTAACTGGGCCAAAATCGCCTTAGTGCTAGACTCTTTTTTATTATTTTCCAAGTAAGTTAGGATATGCTTACTCGTTTTATAAACATTAGTCTCCTTGTTCACTTTATCTCCTTTCTATAACTTTGTTTAATATACTGGTAAATTTGTTAAATGAGGTAATTATATTAGTCTCTCCTTTGGATGAATCACTAAGTCTATAATCTATAGCTGTAGCTGTTTCAAGTTTTTTATAAGCTTCTTTATAGACTAATTTTTTTAAAGTTTTATCCCATTCTATTAGGACATTTTTCTTGTCAGTATCCTTTCCTATTGATTCTATTAGGTCTCTAAAGGGTTTATCTACAAGATAATACATTTTTTCTATTTCATTATTTACATAGCCACTTTTATCAAGACCACGAATATTGACTATATCCATTAAAAATCCACCATATATATTACTTATGACATTTTTGGTCTTTTCTACCATTTCATAAATATGGTGGGTCCAATCTTCTTTATTTTCACCTATTAGTAATTCTATGTACAAAGGCATATAGTCGTATATTTCATTAACTGGCACCCAAGATGTTGCATTGCCGTCATCTTCTAGAGATAAGGCATTTATTAAAATGTTTCTATCATTTATTTTTCCTTCAATCACTTTTAGCCATGATATTATCCCCGGTTTAGGAACCTTATCCTCACTACTTGATCCATAAGAACTTACTTTTCCTAGAGTAATTTTACCAAATGATCTCCACATTGATTGATTGGCAGGGTGTTTTTTAGGTGTGGATCTTTCCTTGTTTGGTCCTGTCTTATTTGTTCCATATATGGTCATTGGTTCCAAGAAATTATCGAGGTGGTCTACTTCAGGAAGCTTTATCAAGTTCATAACAAAGTCTTTACCAGGTTTATAAGATGGATCAATATACAAGGCTCTGGAGTATGTTGTATAAAGCTGTGACATATTATCTATAGGTAAATAATTTAAATAAGAATGAAGTAATTCGCTATCCGTAAACTCCCAAGCCGGTTTTTGGATATTGTAAGAATAGCTTTTGTTAGTAAATATTACAAAATTAAGCATCAAGGTCTTAAAGAGATTGTCCCCCTTAAAATAAATTGCACCCAAATCATATAGCCAGCCCTTAGAATTTCTAGTCTTGTAATTTTCATTTCCATAGATGGTTTTATCAGAAAGCCCCGTGTATCCCTGAAAGCAAATTAGCCATCTAGCTATTTCATCATCTCTTAGAATATTTTTATTATCCTCGCTTTTTGGAGAAAAAAGAGCCTTTTTATTATTAGATTCTGTTATAGTTCTATTAATAGTTTTTCCAGAAATTTGTCCTATGGACTTACCCTTGATTTTATCTATACTCATATTATCTTCAGTCACTTGGAAAAACGGATACTTTTCATCATAAAGATAAAACCTATCATGCCACTTATCTAAATAATCTGTAACTATCTTTGGGAATTTCCCAGCTTTCCACAAATTTTCCCACGTAGACATCAAGTCATCTTCATAGTCCTCGTAGTCTTCTTCATCTACAGGATAAATTTGTTTCATGTTTTCATCCAATTCAATTTCTTCGTAAGGATTTCCAAAAGCATCATACCTAGAAAAAACTGTATGCATGACAGATAATAAAACTCTCATAATGGCGAAATCTTGGATATGCATATCGCCTGTTATATCAAGGTAGTACTTAGAGTTTTCGAAAATTTCTCTCATAGATACTAATTTCTTCTCTCCCTTATTATCTACCATAACCTCTATCCACGGTTCATCTACTAAGTTGAATCTTCCCATAATCACTCCTTCCTTTCATATGATAGACCTAATTTTTCATCATAATGAAGATTATAATTTCCAAGGTCAAAGTAGCCATTTTTATCAAATATTATAGCTAGATTTCCATTTAACCAAGTATATTTATCCCAGTTTCTTAAGTATTTGATATAATAATTCTCCAAAATTTCTATATATTTGTCTAAATTTTCGCCATAAGACATACCAGCTGGAAGTTTTATTGTGTGTTTGGCTATTTCTTTGGCTAAGTTATTATCAAGCTCTCCTAACGCATTGTTATCTCCAAAATATCCATAGCCGCCATTCTTTTCCTGTAAGCAAATAAGTTCTATACTATCTTCACTATCTCTTACCTCACAAGCTCCCTTAGTTTCTGATAGTTCAGCTATATTATTGGAATTTTCTAACCATTTACTTATATTTTTGTCAGGTCTAACCTTATATTTAGGGTTTGCCAAAGCAAATGTTTTAGCTTGTTCTCCCTTGTTTTCTTTGTAGGATTGATATTTATTTTTATACTCTTCATAAGCCTCTCTATATGTTTCTTCAATTTCTATATCTTCATCAGAATAAACCTTCTGCACAAGGTCTGACACATCTTTTGGAATAAAAATTTCATTTGGTAAGTAAAATTCCGTCCTCATCAATACATATTGCTTATATACATAAGTTGATCCTTCATCAAAATCGTATGATACGGAGTCCATTACATAGACTTTGGGGTTAAGAAAATTTTTAGGTCTTTTAGTTTCCTTATGCCTATGAACTCTTCCCATTCTTTGGATAAGTAAATCAATTGGAGCAAGATCTGTGTATAAAACATCAAAGTCAATGTCAAGGGATTGCTCGATAACTTGGGTTCCTATTATTATTTTAAAATCTGGTCTCTTGCCATTTTTTCCTATTATTCTAAGTAGGTTATTTTCCTTTTCTGTTCTTTCTGTTGATATGAAAGAAGAATGGAGAATTTCGACCTTATCTTCTCCAAATATTTCGATTAATTGTTTAGCTACACTTTGACACTTTTTAACAGTATTTACTATTATTCCAAAAACTCCTCCATTTTTAGAATCTTTTATTATTCTTTCTGCTATATTTTCGCTTTCATTCTTGTCCAATTTGATAATTTCAAATCTTCTAGAGGAGGTTTTCTCAAAATCTTTAAACTGGATAATCTTATTTCCATCGGTAAAGCTTACTAGAGGATAGGATTTTTCAGTCTCAAAATCCATTGGTTCTTCTATATCTTTAGATTTTTTATTTTGGCCTAGAAGATATGCTTTGATTAACTCATTTCTTCTCTTTAGAGGAAGGGTGGCTGATAAAATTATTACTGGAACCTTATAGGCTCCAAGCCATTTAAGTGCTTGGTCTAGATAAATATTCATATAAGTAGAATATGCGTGTGCCTCATCAATTATTACAACCTTATTGGAAAATCCAAGGTGTCTTAACATAAGGTATTTTTGTTTAAGTGCCATTAGTAAAAGTTGGTCAATGGTACCCACAGTAAAATCATCTAAGATTGATAGTTTGTTACCAGCAAAGTATGAGTTCACACTAACACCATATTCCTCTTCCTCGTAAATATTTGATGATGGTTTTATAGAAGTAAACTCGTTATTTAGACTTGCCTTACCATGGATTAGCCTAAGACCCATATTTCCCTTTTCAAGACTAGATAGTTTATTTAGCCAATCCTTCATTCTACTAAATATTCCATTAGAAGTCGCTTGACTTGGTAGAGCAAAAAATAACCCAGAACGTTGGGATTTGTCCGCCATAATTTCAGCTGCTATAAGGGCAGCCTCTGTTTTGCCTGATCCTGTAGTTGCCTCATAGATAAGGATTCCTGGTTCTTTTATCTTTTTCACAAGAACTGTCAAAATCTCTTGGTCTTTTCGTGGCTTAAAGTTAAATATTTCTTCATACATTTTTGACGTATCACAAGGTTTAGGATTCCAAGGATTTGCTTTATCATTTTGCCAAGATATGAAACCTTCTTCTACTCTATTTTTTGACCCGCAAAGGTCATCTATAGGAATTAGAGGAAAGTACTTTTCGTTAGATGCTATCCAATCAGCAAGAATTAAAAGACCTGAGAAAATTACCTGAGCACTTTCTGGTAATGTTACAATATGTGAAATATCCTCTAACCCACTAATATCTAAGGTCTTTTTTATAAAATAATCATGAAGATCATCCCATTTTTTGTAAAGTAAGGATGTTTTATCATCACTTTGATAAATTTCATACCTATATTCCTCTATAGCTTGAAAAGCTTCTGTGCTTATTGGTTTTCCATGATGAGCCCCTAGAATAACGGAAACACTAGGATCAAGTCCTTTCTCGTTTAGGATATATTCGCTAACTAAATTATGTCTAAAGTTTTTTACCTTACAATAATTTGCAAAGTCAAAACCACCAGATTTAAGTTTATCAAAAATAGCCAAATCTAAATCAGGATCAATAGGGAAAGTTTTTTTGAACTCGAAGTTTGCACTACATTTTCCAAGATCGTGAACATATCCTAGAAACATAGCAAGATTTTTAGGATAATCCTCATCAATTGGAGAAGTTTTACTAATATTTTCGTAAATGTCTTCCTTAACTCCATCACTTAACCAATGTTCCCACAATAGACCTGCTATATATGCCGTATCTTCTAAGTGGATGTAGAGCGGCAACCAATAATAATCGCCGTCTATTCTTTTTTTCTTAGCCCATAAATATCTGTAATCCATATTAGCTCCCAGCTTTAATCTTTTATATTTTAATATATTCTACTTCTAGCTTAATTTTAAACAATCGTTTTCTTGATCGTTAATAATTTTTCTAGTCTAACATTTGTATAACTAGTTTTTTTAATTACTTTATTTCTAACAGCAATTAAAAACATTCTTTCATAAATTATATTATAAGTAAGTTCCTTAGCTCTTTTTATTTCTTTTAAATTTTTCATGAACCCTCCTAATTATTCGTAAAGCTGGAAGCATAACCCCCGCTAACGCGGGTAAATACACAAGTCACTAATAACAAGGGAGCACCTCGCATAGCGAATAAACTTGTTATTAGTTACTATCATCAGTATATCACCAATTTGAAATAATATCAAATTTGTAAGAAATTAATGTATCATAAGATTTATCTACTAAAATCCCAACAAAAAAAGACCCCCTAAAGGGTCTTTCGTACGTCGTATTTTTATGTAGTAAAAATTATTCTTGGTCGATTGCTTCTACAGGACATACTGCTGCACAAGAACCACAGTCGATACATGCGTCTGCATCAATTTCGTAAGCTGCATCACCTTGTGAGATAGCTCCTACTGGGCATTCACCTTCACATGTTCCGCAAGAAATACATGTATTTTCATCTATTCTATAAGCCATATTATTCCTCCTATTTATTATTTCTTATGTATATAATATACAACAGACAAACCTAAAAGTCAAGAATTTTTTTATATTTATTCTAATTTTAATTTAATAATGATAATTTATTCAAATTGATACTAATTATCATTTTTAATATTCTAACTCATCGTTAGAATAACTTTTTTCTATTTCTTCGTTTGAATCTGAATCTTTTAATTTTACTCTAACTTTACAGCATTCCCTAACATAATCATTATCTAAAACCATACCTACTCCGTCACAAGTATTAACCTTCTGTCCTTCTTTAGGCATGTTTTTTTTAGCTTGTTTATAACATTCTTCTTCATAGGACAGACAACACATGAGTCTTCCACATATTCCAGAAATTTTGCTTGGGTCAAGTGTAATATCTTGGTCTTTTGCCATCTTTATAGATAGAGGTTTAAAATCATTTAAAAATCTTCCGCAACAGCATTTTTGGCCGCATGGACCATAATGTTCTATCATCTTGGCATGATCTCTTACACCAACTTGTCTAAGCTCTATCCTATTTCTATATATTGCTGCCAGATCTTTTACTAAAGATCTAAAATCGACTCTTTTATCTGATTTAAAATAAAATGTAATTTTGCTCCTATCAAAAGTGAATTTAGCGTCAATAATTTTTATATTGAGTCCATGTTCCTCAGACTTTTGTTGACAAACATCTATGGCAACTTTGGCATCTTGCTCGTTTTTCTTATGATAATATATATCATCAATACTTGCTTTTCTTATAACAGGTAATAATTTTTCCTTAAATTTATCCTCGTCCACATCTACATCTGTCAATGCAACTTCTGCTATCTCTACACCATTAGATGTTTCAACTACTGCCAAGTCCTTGTAATCAAAGTCTATACCACAAGAGTCGAAATAATATATTTTTCCTGCTTGTCTAAATCTTACTCCTACGACTTTCAATCAGTGTTTCCCCTCTCTATATATGGTAAAAATGATTTTTTCTATACTTAAATCATAATTAATATTTGTTCTATATGCTGTCTTTATATCTTCTAATAAACTAATTATTTTTTCTATGCTATCTAGATTCATCTTATCAAACTTTCTCATCAGATAAGCTTCGTTACTAGGTAAAGAAATTCCGCTGTACTTATATTTTATAAGATTTTGAAATAGGTTGAGCATAGCATTTATAATTTTTGTTCTATCATCTTTAAACTTACTGAAAAACTCTTTTTCTTTATAATATGCCTCGATTTTGCCGGAATAAACATCAGCTATAATTCTATAAAGCTTGTCTTTATCCACCGATAAATCAATATCTGAAGTTTTTATTGAAATAATCTGGCACCTAGACCTAATTGTTGGAATAATTGAATCCCTATTTACACAAGTGAAGATAATTTTCACATAAGGCTTTAGCTCTTCCAAGCTTTTAAGCATGGCATTTGCTCCAACATCCCTCATATCTTGTGCGTTGTGGATTATATATATTTTAATCTTGCCATTGTCAGGTCTTAGGTAAACGTCTTTTAGAATATTCCTAATACTTTGAATATCTATAACATCCCCTTCCTTATCTAGAACATATAAATCAGGGTTGTTTTCAATATCGCTTGCTACTTTGTAGGAAGTAAAGACATTTTTTGCAAAATCAAGGGCAAATTCCTTATTTGAAGAAGGATTTTTCCCCTCAAAGATATAGGCACTCGCAAGTTTATCATTCTTTAACTGTTCGTCTAGAATACTCATAGTTGAATATATTTATCAACATCTATTAAGAAGATTGTAGCTCCTCCTACTGTAATATCTATTGGAACTGTATTTGTTAATAGAGAGCTTTCTGCTGTTGGATTTATAATTGTGGTTGTTGTGCTTCTCTTCTTGCAATTTTTCTCAATAATTCCTAGCACTTCATCCAAATCCTCTTCTTCCACACCTATAAGTAAAGTGGTATTTCCCTTTTTAAGGAAACCACCTGTTGTTGCAAGCTTAGTTATTCTGTAGCCCTTATCTGTCAAAGAGTCTACCAAAAAGTTCACATCAGCATCTTGTACTATAGCTATCAAAAGTTTCATTGTTTATCCTCCAATGATTCATATATAAGTTGTATCGCTTGTCTTGTAACATCTTCTATCGACAAACTGGCATCTATCTTCTTTATTTCATCTTCATATTCATCTGCCATTTTCTTGTAAGCATCAAATATTTTTTTGTGAAAATCGAAGTCTTCATTTTCTAACCTATCTGCTGTAAAATTCTTTCTTTTTCTGATCAATGCAGTTTTATAGTCTATATCAAAAAATATAGTAAGGTCAGCTCTAATATTGTCAGTGGCAAAATCATTTATTTTCTTAACTTCTTCTATCCCAAGATTTCTACCAACTCCTTGGTATAGAAGAGAACTCAGCACGAATCTATCGCAGAATACAGTCTTACCAGATTCTAATGCAGGCCTAATTTCTTCTTCTATCAGTTGAGCCCTAGAAGCTGCGAATAATAGACACTCGCACCTAGCTGTCATTCTCTCGTTATCATTATCTATAATTATATCTCTGATTTTCTCAGATATATCTGTACCACCAGGTTCTCTAAAGGTTAGATATTCGATACCATCTTGGTCTAATATTTTTTTTACTTCGTTTAATACACTTGTCTTACCTGATCCGTCTGGACCTTCAAATACAATTAATTTTCCTCTCATATATACCATTATACCATATTAAATGATTTTTCATTTACAAATTTCGACCATATTTGGGCAAAAAAAAAGACCATATGGCCTTTTTTATTATTCTTCTTCGCTAGATTCAGTTTCTTCTGTTTCATCAACAGTTGGAACTTCAGCTGCATCTGCTTCTTCGCCTTCTTCAGGAATTTCTTCCTCATTTGGCTCTTGTAGTGAGCAGATAACTTCATCATCTTCAAGTAAAATTGTGATATCATCAACCTTAGCAATATCAAGATCAGCTACAGTTCTGTTATCACCAATTTGAAGGTCACTTACTTCAACATCTGCAGTTTGTGGAATGTATCTTGGTAGACATTCTACTTCTACAACGTCTATATTTTGAACAAGTACAGAAGGTTCAACTCTGATATCATCTCTTCCAACTAGTACAACTGGAACTTGAACTCTGATTTTTTCGTTTTGGTTAATAGCTTGGAAATCAACATGTAAAAATATATTTTTGAATGGGTGATTTTGGTAAGCTTTTATAAGAACGTCTTTCTTTTCATCTCCAAAATCTAATGTTATAATTGTTGATGTTCCTGCTTTTTTAAGTACTTTTTCAAATTCTCTAGATGTTACTTGAACATTAATATTTTCTTCACCTTTGGCATATATAACTGCTGGTACAAGTTCTTCGTTTCTAAGCTTGTTAACTTTGTTTTTACCAGTAGCTTCTCTTTTTTGTGCTTGTAAAACTATCTCTGCCATTTTGCCTCCTTATATATTCATACTCACTAATTATACCTCATAATCTCATCATTTACAATTATATAGTTTTGTAAACAAGCTATTGGGTATAATAATAACATAAGAAACAGAAAGGATATATTATGTCAAGGAAAATAAAATTCGGAACAATAGATGTAACTGTAGACGGTGAAAAATTACAAGTCGGTGATTTTGCTCCAGAATTTAGAGCTATTAATAATGATTTGAGCGATTATTCTTCCAAAGAAGATGAAGGAAAGATTAGATTAATTTCTGTAATTCCATCAATAGATACTTCTGTTTGTGAAATTCAAACTACAATGTTTACAAAGGCTGCAGAAAATTTTTCAGATGATGTAGTTTTAATTACGATATCAAATGACCTACCATTTGCCCAAGCTAGATTTTCAGAAGATAAGGAAATTTCTAATAATAAATTTGTATCAGACTATATATACAATGACTTTGCTAAGAAATACTCTACTCTAATTAATGAATTGCAATTATTAAATAGATCAGTTTTTGTAGTTGATAAGGATAACAAAATTGTCTACTCAGAGTATCTTGATCAAAATACAGACCTTCCAGAATATGAAAAAGCTATAGAAATAGTAAAAGACTTAGATAAATAAAAAAACTCCAGACCAAGTTTTGCTTGGATCTGGAGTTTTTAAATTAGACCTTCTAATAAACATAGAGTTGTAATTGCCCCTATACCTTTTTTATTTGTAAGAACTTCAACATTCAATTTTTCTAAACTATTGTAATCAATGTCTCCTAGGACTTTCCCATCAACTAGGCTAGTGCCGACATCAATAAGAATCATTCCATCTTTAAAGTAAGTTGAATCATAATAATTTGCTTTGCCAATAGCAGATATAAAAATATCAGAATTTTTTATTACCTCTTTAGTGTTTTTTGAATTGCTATTTAGAACAGTTACAGTGGCTCCCATTGTCACTAAATACATAGCCAGAGGCTTACCTATAACATTCGTTCTATTTGCTATAACAATGGATTTTCCACTAATATCTTCAAATTTATCATCAATGAACATAGCAACTGCTTTTGCAGTAGCTGGTAAGTAATTGATATCTCCCTCTAGACTTAGGCCCAAATTTTTATATGTAAATGAATCTAAATCTCTAATAGTAATAGAACTTTTCATAGTTTTAATATTAGATTCATCGCTTCCAAATGGAGATAAGACTATGAATCCATCATTAGCTTCAAATGAATTGACGTAATTAATTATATCTTCCACTGATTCGTCTACAAATTCATGGTCAACATATTCAATTTCTAATTCATGGCATCTTTTAATTATTACATTTTTATAATGGATTACCTCTTTTGAAGGTTGTTTGCTTAAGATGATTATCTTATTTTCTATCTTATGATCTTCTAACTTTGTTAAAAGCGATCTTTTAAGATCATCAGTTGTTAAAATTTTCAATTTTCCCCCACTAAAAAAGCCCCAATTAGAAATCCTAATTAGGGCATCATAATTTCCTAGAATATTCTTCTTGCTCCTATATAGCAATTTGTATAGTAAGAATTGTATATATTATCGTATCTAACACCACTTCCATATCCAGCTGCATGGACAAATGTACCATCTGAGCTTGTCATGATACCAACGTGGTCAATTGAACCTGTGCCTGCAGTTGAGAAAAATACTAAATCTCCTGCTTGTAAGTTATTATAATCTACACTATAACCATATGAATATTGTTGTGCTGATTGGTGAGGAATATAAACTCCTATTTGTGCATACGCATATGATGTAAGTCCTGAGCAATCAAATCCTGAATTTGGATCAGATGCACCCCATATATATGGCATACCTATAAATTGCGATGCAATATTAGCTGCACTTAGACCAGATCCTGATGCTTCGTATGATGGCTCATATGAAGATTCTTCAACATAATCATTCGATTCAGTTGTTTCTTGAACTTCTTCAACTATTTCTTTAGCAACTTCTGTATCTGATATAAAATCAAGTGAGATATAAGAAGTTTGTCCGTTGTAATTTACTTCAAGCCATCCATTTTTAGCTTGGCCTTCTACCCAATCACCTTTTCTATATGATCCAATAACATTTCCGTTACCTGGACTTGTTCTAACATTTAGGATTGAAGTATTAACCCAACCTGAATAATAATATGATTGTTGAGCTTTAGCTTCTTCAGCCTTCTTTGCCTCTTCAGCTATTCTTGCTTCCTCAGCCTTTTTAGCTTCTTCTGCTTTTCTTGCCTCTTCAGCTTTTTTAGCCTCTTCGGCTTTTCTTGCTTCTTCAGCCTTTTTAGCTTCTTCAGCCTTCTTTGCCTCCTCAGCCTTTCTATTCTCAATGTCATTAACTAAAGTTTCTGGATAAGCTTCTACTAAGAAATCATCTTTTATGTAGCCAAATTCTGTTTTCAAAAATCCGTCTTCTAGTGTTCCTTCTACCTTGTCACCAGCTTTTAAAGATGAAATGATATTATTATCTTCTAGATTTTTGCTACTTCTAACATTTAATACTTCAGCGTTTACATATTTAACAAGATTTATATTGTTATTTTCTTCTTTAGCTTCTACTTTTTTAGCTAATTCAATAGCTTCGTTAGAATCTTCTTCGCTTACTAGATCAGCCTCTTTAACTTCTAAAGGCTTCTCTTCTGCTACTTCTTCATTATCAGCTACTTCTATTTCACTATTATCTACAATATCTTCTTCAGAATCTTTACTGTATTCTTCTTCAGGATTATATTTAGTTTCAACAACTTCATTATCAGATTTTACATCTGATTTTTTACTAGCTTCAACTTCAACAACAGCGTTTTTTGCAGCTGTTTCTATTAAATCTTCAACTTTCTCATTTTTGTTAGCTGAAGCATTTTTATTTTCTGCTATTTTTGTATTTTTAACTTCATTAGTATATTCGCTTTTAACGACATCATAGTCAGAATAACTATCTACATAGTCTACTTCTGAGATTAGTGAATTTGTATTTTGATCTTGGTCTAAATTATCTATAGTAGTAGCATATACGCTTGCACCAGCTGTTACTGCAGCTACGACTGAAAGCATAGCTCCTATTTTCTTTTTGTTCATTAAGTCCTCCATCATTAAATGAAAATTTGTTAATATTTATTATTTATGTCTTGCACTCAAATCTGTTTACATTTTATATCTTTTTAACAAAAGTGTCAAGATTTAGTTACAAAAAAATTACACTTTTCGATGAGTCTTTTAGGTTTATTGGAAATATCCTATCAAATAACCAATATAACTAAAAAAATCACAGAAAAATGTAATCATATTTAACATTTTCTTCATAATTAGTTACAAAATGTTAATTATTTATGTAAGGAGCAAACCTATAAGCCGTGTTCTGTCTTAGATAATCATCTGTCTAGGCTCATTGTCGCCAACAAGCTCAAGCGAACAACCATTCTGGACCGTGTCGAGCAAACATCCTACTGTCCCTTTCGTTCTTGCACCGGATGGGGTTTACATAGCCTACCTATCACTAGATAGCTGGTGAGCTCTTACCTCGCCATTCCAACCTTACCAAAAAAACTGGCGGTATACTTTCTGTTGCACTAGCCTGAAGATCACTCTTACTTGACGTTATCAAGCATCCTCGCTCTATGGTGCACGGACTTTCCTCGTGGACTAATCCCCGCGATTATCCGATTTACTCCATATTTTATTTTACCTCAAATATTGTTACAAACAAACTAAAAGAATTTTCTAAATGAGTCTTCCTTAGAATATGTTAAAACTTTACCATCAATCATTCCTCTTATTTCATCCTCTAACATAAATATTACATGATTCTCGCTTGCAAAATGGCCAGCATCTACTATTATTATTCCTTCATTGGCTAAATCCATGCCATCATGATACTTTACGTCACCTGTTACAATCAAATCACACTTGTTTGATATAGCATCTTCGATTAATTCAGCTCCAGCACCACCGCAAACTGCAACTTTTTCTATTTTCTTATCTATATCCCCATAAACAACAAGACCTTCTGCCATTAGTTTAGTTTTTATTTTTTCTATATAATTTGTTGCATTTTGTCTTTTAATTATACCAAATCGACCAAGGCCAGGATTTTTGTCTCTTTCCAACACTTTAGTATCTTTTATATCTAAAATGTTGCAGAGATTGTCATTTAATCCGCCATCCGCTATATCCAAATTCGTATGAAATGCATAGATAGTAATATCATTTTTAATAGCCATTTGTAATCTTTTGTAGAAATTTTTACTAAAATCAATAACTTTAGTACCAGCAAATAAATATGGATGATGAGTGATAATTAAATTACAGTCATTTTCTATAGCTTTTTTAATTCCTTCTTCTTCTAAGTCCAAAGATATAAGAACATTTTTAAGCTTATCGTTTGGATTTCCGACTTGCAGGCCTGAATTATCCCATGATTCTTGTAGGCTAAAAGGATATTTTTCTTCCAGTTTATCTATTAATTCTCTAATTTCCATTGTTTTCTAATCTCCTCTATGGCGTGCAACTTTTCTTCTATTCTATCTAAGCTTTTTCTATCTTTAGAATTTTTTAAAATCGCTTTCTTAAAAGCAGTATTTTTCTCATAATCTATATTCAATTTTTCTTTAAGTATTTCACTTTTATCTACTATATCATCTTTACCGTAGTACATTTCACCTACAGAAAGATTTTTTCCTCTCCCCGCCTTAGCCTTTATAATATCGTAATATTTACCATTTTCATAGGTTAAAAAATCATTTATAATTTCAAAACCATTATCGATTAAATATACTCTAAGCTTTTCTGTGTTAATATTGCTAGCTAAAATCATATAGTCTAAATTATGAGCGAAGTCTAAGGACTGATCAATTATATCTATAATTGTATTTGCACCCATTCCTGCGATTACTGCAACTTGATTCTCATCCTCGGCAATTCCTTTAAAACCATCAGTAACTTTTGTAGAAATCTTATTTTCTAATTCCGGTGTTAAGGCACTCCTAAGTTTATCTAGTGATTTTTCTGAAATATCTGTCGCTAGTATTTCATTGCTTATTCCATTTTTTGCTAAATATAAAGGAACTAATCCATGATCAGTTCCTATATCTATAACTTTTTTATTTTTGTCTATTAGACCTATAATATCTAATAATCTTTTTTTATCTTCCATTATAAAAAGTCTTTCAATAATTCGCTCTTGTTTGGAGATTTTAGCTTTCTCAAGGCCTTAGCCTCAATTTGTCTAATTCTCTCTCTTGTAACATCAAATTCTTTTCCTACTTCTTCTAGAGTTCTTGGAGTTCCGTCTATCAATCCAAATCTAAGTTGTAGGACTCTTTTTTCTCTTGCTCCAAGACAAGATAAAACATCATTTAATTGTTCGCGAAGCATAGTGTAATTGGCAGCTTCTCCTGGATCAATTGCTGTATCATCTTCTATAAAATCTCCTAAGTGGCTGTCATCTTCTTCACCTATTGGAGTTTCTAAAGAAACAGGTTCTTGAGATATTTTTCTAATCTCTTGCACCTTTTCTACCTCAATACCCATTTGTTCCGCAATTTCTTCGTTTGATGGGTCACGGCCTAGATCTTGAACAAGTTGTCTTTGGATTCTAACAAGTTTATTAATTGTTTCAACCATATGAACAGGGATTCTTATAGTTCTCGCTTGATCTGCGATTGCACGTGTTATCGCTTGTCTAATCCACCAAGTAGCATAAGTTGAAAACTTAAATCCTCTATTGTAGTCGTACTTATCAACAGCTTTCATCAGACCCATATTTCCTTCTTGAATCAAGTCCAAAAAGCTCATGCCACGACCAACATATTTTTTAGCAATTGAAACTACAAGTCTAAGGTTAGTCTCAGCAAGCTTTTGTTTAGCCGCTTTAGAAATAAAAACAGCTTTTTTTAATTCGTAATAATCAGCTTCTGTTAAATCATCATCAGTAATAATCTTGTAAGCCAAATCTCTTAGTTCAATACTCGCTTCGATTTCATCTAATTCTTCTTTGCTTAGCTCTTTCTTGTTAGAAATTGCCCTTGCTCTTTCGCTAGTTACGATAAAATCGTTTAAAATCATCCTATCATTTGTTTTGATTTGCTCTTTATTTGCAGCTTTTGACAAGATATCATTGAAGGATAAATAAACAAGATTTACAATGTCATCAGATTCTGTGATATTTAACATATGATCAAATGAATCAAAGAGATCACATAGTGAGTTTGCTTTGCTTTTGTCTAAATCATCCTCGCTTATAGAATTTTCTGCAATATTGCAAATCATTACTTTAGTTTTTAACTCTTCTAGAGTCTTTTTGTCTAAATCTTCATCCATAATTTGCTTAAACAAATCGCCCATGTTCAAAAGACCGTCAATCTCTTTTTGAGTTTTATCATCTAATTTGCCATCGTTTTTAAGATCTTCATTAGCAAGTTTTAATATGTTAGCTAGATCTCCAAAGAAAATGTCATTAGCAAGTTTAGTCTTATTTTGTTTATTAAATTTAACCCCATTGAGTTTTTTTCTAGCTATCTCGCCCATTTCCATTCTACGAGCAAGAATTATCTCTTCTGTAGCTGTAAGTAGACTAACTTTTCCAATTTCTTTTAGATACATCTTTACAGGGTCATCTACTTTGACACCTACCATGATATCTACATTTTTATTTAAATCTTCTTCTACTTCATCTTCTTCTATTTCTTCTTCCAAATCTTCATCATCAGAAAGATCGTCTTTCATATCTTCTGTTACTTCTTCATCCTCAAGAACAGTTTCTGATTTCTCTACAATCTCTATGCCTAAACTAAGGACTTGGTTTATAACAAACTTCTTGCTATCATCTTCCATTTCCTTGAAGTTTTCAAATGTATAAATCTGCGAATAAGTAATTAGTCCATCTTGAGACTCGCTGATCGATTGGAATTCCTCTATTATTTCTTTTAGAACATCATCATCGAGCAATTTGCTGTCATCGCTAGTCATTAATACTCCCCTTACCTAAAGACTATCTATTCTTTAATCTTTTAAGTTCTCTCTTCCTATTAAAAAGAATAATCTTCCTCTTCAATTCTTCTGCTAGTATAGGATTGGTATTATCTCTTATATAATCAAGAATATACTTATAGTCCTTATCATCTAGATCGAACTTACTAACATCCTTTTCTTTCAAAAAAGTTTTGACATTATTTATCTTCTCGTCTTCAATAGCTTTATCAAAAAAGTCCCTATGTTTTTCGTAGTCAGACCTTTGGTTGAAAAATAATCTCAAAACTTCAAGCTCATTTATGTTAAAATTATTGGTTTTATTCTCTACAATTATGGGTTTATTATAAGATTTCCCATTGTTTTTTATTTTTAAGTCAGTATCTTTATTATACCTGTCAATAGCTTGTTTTAAAGTACTCTTGTCTATCTCAAATAACTTGGAAACATTGTTGATAAAAATCTCTCTTGTTAGTTCTTGCTTTATCGAAGAAAGAAAATCTACAAAAAGATTCAATTTATCAAAGCGTTCCGCAGGTGTTGCTTTAGTATATTCATCAAGGATTTTTTCATATTGATAATTATATGAATCATTTGCATTTTTTATTTTTTCCTCAAATGCATCTTTACCATTTTCTCTAATAAAATCATCTGGATCTTTACCTTCACTTAGACTTATAATACTTGGATTTACGCCTATATCGTGAAATATAGCTATTGCTTTTTCTGTAGCCTTTATTCCTGCACCATCCTGGTCATAGCATATATAAATGTTATCTGAATATCTTTTTATTAGATTTGCTTGATCTTTTGTCAAGGCTGTTCCTAAAGATGCAACCGCTATATCTAGCCCGTGATTGTTTAAGGCAATCACATCCATGTATCCTTCTACAAGTATAATTTCTTTTCTTTTCTGTCTCTTATAAACATTTAACCCGTAAAGATTATATCTTTTCTTAAAAACACTAGATTCTGGTGAGTTTAAATATTTGGGCATTTGTCCTGAAACAGCCCTACCACCAAAGCCTATGACTTTTCCATAGTGATTTATAATTGGAAATATTATTCTATCCCTATACTTATCATAATAATTTCCCTTTGAAGACTTCTTTATAAGACCTAACTGTTCTATATCTTCTTCTTTATAATTTTTCGATCTTATATAATCATATAAATCATTCCATGAGTCTTTTGCATAGCCTAACATAAAGGTATTTACAATTTTGCTAGAAAGTCCCCTTTGCTTAAGATACATTTGAGCCTTCCTATCAGTCAACAAATTTTTGTAATAAAACATCATGATATCTTTATTTATTTCATAAAGTTGGTTATTTCTCTTGTTAACCTTAGGATTTTCTGTATAGTCAATACTAATACCAGCTTTGTTAGCTAGAAACTCCAAACTTTGAGGATAATTTAACCCTTCTTTTTGCATTATAAAAGAAACAACATCTCCTCCTGCTCCACAACCGAAGCAGTGAAATAATTGTTTCTTGTCATCTACAGTAAAAGATGGGGTTTTTTCATTGTGAAAAGGACATAGTCCCTTAAAAGAAGATCCTGATCTTTTTAGATCGACATATTCTCCTATAATATCAACTATGTTTGAACTTTGTACTATTTGATTAATCTTATCATCAGAAATTAAACCCATAAAATCACCTATCTAAATTATACTTATCTTACTTTTCTTTTCAATAAAGTGGTTTTCCAGTTTATGTCATTAATTTTTTAATTAAATTATAAATTATTGTTAAATTTTAGAATTATTGTATAATATCAGTAATATTATATTTGTTTTTATATACTAATTTTACTAAATGATTTATTTGAAAATTTTAGGGGAATACAATGGATAGCACAAGCGAAAGCATCTTAGAGTCGAGTTTATTTAAAGATGATATTGATATCAAAGTTCTAGATGCTAGAGAAAATATTATTACTAACGGAAAAAATTCTAGGATACAATTTAATCCTTTCATTTATTTTTATTTTTTAGCAGAAGGAAGCGGGACCTTCTTTATAGAAAGTGATGCTGTAAAAATCAAAAAAAATGACTTGGTTATAATTAATTCTAATATTGGTCACAATATTTTTGTAGATGAGAATGAATATGCATGCAGAAGTGTCGGATTTGGTGTTGAAAGCATAGGTATAAATACTGTTAAAGAGGAAATCAACAATAATAAAGCTGATGAAAAAATTGATTCAAACAAAGATTCAAATTCTTTAGACGATAGTGAAGATGAAGAAAAAATAAAATTAGAAATAGATAATTACATATTAATCCCTTGCAAGGAAGAAGGAAAAAAAGTACACGAAATTTTCTCAAATATTGTCGAGGAATTTTCTAGTGATGATTTATATGCTAGAACTCTTGCTGATAGCATGGCATCTTATTTTATAATTAAATTACTAAGATTATTAGAGGGAAAAATTGAAATAGTTCATGATGTAAATATAAACAGACAGGTCGACTACATAAAATCTTATATCGACGGCAACTACTCAACAGACATAAAGCTTGAAGAACTTTCTTCTCTAGCCTATATGAATAAATTTCATCTAATTGCTGAATTCAAACAGGCCTATAGGGTAACTCCTATTGAATATTTAATTTTAAAAAGGGTTGAAGTGTCAAAAGGTTTATTGATATCAACAAACCACTCTATGGAAACAATAGCTCATATAGTAGGGTTTAATTCTCAGTCCTATTTTAACCAAATATTTAGAAAAAAGGTTGGGTTTACTCCTTCACAATTTAGAAAAAAACACAGACTATAAAAGCCGCCAGCTAAGAAATAATCTTAGCGGCGGCTTTTTCAATTATCCTCTATTCTAACCCTAGTAATTATATCATTATCAATAGATAAAACCCTAAATACATATTGACCATATACAATAGTTGTATTTTCATGTATATCTTTTATATTCTCTTTTTCTGCAAGCTCATAGATAAGACCTGCTAGAGTATGGGTCATAGTTGGAAGACTTAAATTATATTCTTTATTTAGCTTGTTAATTGAAACCGAAGCATCAAATGTGTTGTCAAGTTTAGCTATGAGTTTCTTATCTGATAAAATAAATTTCATCACAGCAAATATGATAGCCACAGAAACTGTTCCTATCAGTATATCTGTCAAACCTTGAGAATATACCAACATTTTTCTAGCTATTACAAAAAGTATCAAAGTTAAGATAGACTCGTGACTTCTTGTAATAATCATAGCTATAAGTTCAATTCCAACTATCAATAGAAGAGCATGCTTTAGAAATTCATTCATAAGCATATACGAATTCTGTAAATTTTTTACTCGCATTATTTCTAAAATATAATGGATTAGCTTAGGAATACCTGAGCAAACTCCTAGTATTACTATGATACAAATTAATATTTCTATAATATTAACTGTTTTATCTATGAAATTATTTGCTTTATTGTGCTTCATTAGTAATCAACACCCTCGGTATAATCACCGCTAGCATTCCAAAGCAAAAATTCATTTTGACCTGAATCATATATTGCTTGTATTTGCGCTTCAACTGCCTCTTTATCATATTCCATCCAATTTCCTTCACCAATCCATGTTGCCGTAAAATCTTGGATCCATGGACGTGATACAGGCGGATGTTCAAGTTGAGATAGATATTCTTGTTCAGCTGCTAGATACCTTTTTACTAATTCGTATGGCTCAAGATCTGGTTTTTCAATATCAAATGATGTCAATCCCCAGTGAGAAGGATAAATCATAGATGAAATAACATCAGTTTCATTACTCATTTCTCCAAAGTCTTGACCTATACCATCTGCTCTTTGAACTTGAAGGGCATATCCAAAGACATCTATTGACATAGGAACATTCATATCTTGAAGTTCTTCCCTAGCTCTTCTAACAAATCCAGTTATAGCTCCTACTCTCTTGTCCCCTTCTTCCATTTCCTTATCTTCAAATTCACCTCTAGAATAGTTTAGAGTATCACCAAACGTTTCAAAACCTTCGGCAAATCTTACATAGTCAAATTGAATTTCATCAAATCCAGCCTTTGCAGCAAGTTTTGCTATCTTTATATCATAGTCTTGCACTTCTTTTAGAAATGGATTCATGAAAGCTTCACCATGGCCATTTGTCCATAGTGTGCCATCTTCTAAGGTAAATCCCCAATCAGGATGTTTTTCAGTAATTATAGAATCCTTGAAGGTTGTAACCCTTCCTATAACATATATGCCTTTTTCATGCATTTTTTCTACGAAATCTACTGGATCGACTATATCAGTTTTGGAATATTTTATATCTTCGTCATCGGTATCAAAATTCATGGTGACATTACCCCAATCATCCTTGATATCTACGACTATAGTATTTAAGCGAGTATTCTCCATAAGATCCATTATTTTTTGGTAGGTTTCTGGATCGTTTATATTATAAGTGTTAAAATATAAACCTTTAACCCCATCTTTCGGGTAATACTTGCTCTTTTTTTCTTTTAGAGAAAGAAGTCTAGATGTATCATAGTCCATATTATAATCATCTGGTGTTACACCAACCTCATAAGGGACTCCAACTTCTTTATCTACTGCATCATTTACTAGCCCTTTATTTTCCTCTTTATTAGAAGCATCTTCTTTTGAATAATCGTTATCTACATTTTCGCTAGCTTCATTTTCTGTTTTACTAGTTTTCGTATCCTCGCTTTTTTTAGAGCAAGAGGCAAGAACTAATACACACAAAAGGAAAAATGAAATCAGAACTTTTTTATTTTTCATATAAACTCCTTAAGAAATAAGAGCGAACCCAATGGCCCGCTCTTATATACTTGTATTAAGTCATTTGATCGGATCACTCTAGGAGTGAACCTAACTATATATCTTAAAGTTAAACTAAAAATAATTTAAATTTATTTTACTTAAATCGCTAGATCTAAGCCTTGTATATGTTACGATTTAATATTTTGTTATAATATTATATTCCTTAAATAACAATTAGCGTTAATACAAATTATAACTTGTTTTTATCACTAAATATTATTAAGCAATAATCTTTGTAACAACTCCAGATGCTACTGTTCTACCACCTTCACGTACAGCGAATCTTAGTCCTTCTTCTAGAGCGATTGGTTTTTGTAGTTTGATCTTGAATGTTGCGTTGTCTCCTGGCATTACCATTTCTACGCCTTCTTCTAGTTCAATATCTCCTGTTACGTCTGTTGTTCTGAAGAAGAATTGTGGTCTGTATCCACTGAAGAATGGTGTGTGACGTCCACCTTCTTCTTTGGTTAGTACGTATACTTGGCCTTCAAATTCTGTGTGTGGGTTTACACTTCCTGGTTTTGCTAGTACTTGTCCTCTTGAGATTTCGTTTCTTTGTACTCCTCTTAGTAGTAGTCCTACGTTATCTCCTGATTCTGCTTGTTCTAATGATTTGTGGAACATTTCTACTCCGGTTACTACTGCTTGGCTTGTTTTTTCTGTTAGGCCTACGATTTCTACAGTGTCACCTACTTTTAGTGTTCCTCTTTCTACTCTTCCTGTTGCTACTGTTCCACGTCCTGAGATTGTCATTACGTCTTCTACTGGCATTAGGAATGGTTGATCGTTGTCTCTTTCTGGAATGTCAAAGTATTCGTCTACTTGTTCCATTAGGTCTAGGATTTTGTCTGACCATGGACCTTCTCCACCTTCTTGTAGTGATTTTAATGCGCTTCCTACTACTACTGGTGCGTTGTCTCCATCGAAGTCATATTCACTTAGTAGGTCTCTGATTTCCATTTCTACTAATTCGATTAGTTCTGGATCGTCTACTTGGTCTTCTTTGTTTAGGAATACTGCGATTTTTGGAACGCCTACTTGTCTTGCTAGTAGGATGTGTTCTCTTGTTTGTGGCATTGGACCATCAGCTGCACTTACTACGATGATTGCGCCGTCCATTTGTGCTGCACCTGTGATCATGTTTTTAACGTAGTCAGCGTGGCCTGGAGCGTCGATGTGTGCGTAGTGTCTGTTTGCTGTTTCGTATTCTACTACTGATGTGTTGATTGTGATTCCACGTTCTCTTTCTTCTGGTGCTTTGTCGATGTGTTCGTAGTCTACAAATTCACCTGTACCATATTTTTTGTTTAGAGCTTGTGTGATTGCTGCTGTTGTTGTTGTTTTACCGTGGTCAACGTGTCCGATTGTACCAATATTAATATGTGGTTTGCTTCTTTCAAATGTTTGTTTGCTCATTTAATCCTCCTATTATACTCATATAACATATAATACCATAAAACAAGTAAAAGTTCTATTAATTTTATTATATCTGATAGTTTCGTTTTTTAAAGTTTTTAATTTAATAATAATCTTGAAATAATATTTTCTCATTGTATAATAATATGTGTGCCACTTTAGCTCAGTAGGTAGAGCGCTTCCATGGTAAGGAAGAGGTCCTCGGTTCAATTCCGGGAAGTGGCTCCATTTTTTTGTTTATTTTTACCAATCTATTATTTTCTATAAATCGTAATTTTTAACTTTTCTTAATTCTTAAGTGAAGTTTTTATTTTTAGACAAAAATACATAGCTCATTACCTACAACATTATTTGTATTCAATATTTAATTTTGGGTATATATATGAACAAGTAATAAGGAGGAATATATGAAGTGGAATGATAGGAGGCGTTCGTCTAATGTCAGCAGAGGATCCAAGGCTCCAGTTGCTATAGGCGGAGGTATCGGAGGATTAATCTTAGTCTTAGTGCTTTATTTTTTAGGTGTTGATCCAAGTGTAGTGACCGATCAACAGACAGGTCAAAACCAACAGGTTCAAAGCAGTGAAGTATCAAAAGAAAGAGAAACTATGGAAGATTTTCTTTCAGTAATTCTTGCAGATACAGAAGATGTTTGGCATAGCAAATTTGAAGAAAATGGTAAAACTTATAATGAAGCAAAATTGACTTTTTATCAAGATTCTACAAAAGCTGGTTGTGGAGTTACCCAATCACGAATGGGTCCGTTCTATTGCCCAGTCGACCAAACTATTTATTTTGACGTTTCTTTTTACAATGATTTAAAGAGCAAATTTGGTGGAGGCGGTGACTTTGCCCTAGCTTATGTTCTAGCTCACGAGGTTGGTCATCATGTTCAAAATGAGCTAGGTATTATTAAGCAAACTAGTGATCTTAGACAAAAGTTATCTGAGACTGAATACAACAAAGTTTCAGTAGCCCAAGAGCTACAAGCTGATTATTTTGCAGGTCTATTCGCCTATTATGTACAAGAAAAAGGATACCTAGAAAAGGGTGATATAGAAGAAGCAATGACTGCGGCTGCAGCTATAGGTGATGATAGAATTCAAGAGATGGCTGGAATGGATGTAAATGTTGAATCCTTTACTCACGGGTCATCTGAACAAAGAAAAGAAGCCTTCGAACTTGGTTATAAATACCATGATATAGATCACTCTATGAAGTTTTTCGAAGATATAGGATTATACTAAAAAAGAGCTATTAGATATTATTCTAATAGCTCTCTTATTTTTTATCTTTAATACAATTAGGACAAATTCCCCTGTAAATTACTTCTACATTATCTATCTCGTAATCTTTCAAACAATCTGGATATTCGATATTGTCAACATCCAAATCTTCTATTTCGCCACATGATTCACAGATAAAGTGTCCATGATTTGTTTTCTTGAATTCATACCTTTTGCTAGACATGTTAAAGTCAAGTTCTTTTACCAACTTGTGTTCAACTAATAAATTTAAAGTATTATATACTGTTGCCTGACTAATAACAGGGTCTATTTTTTTTAGATCTTTATAAATAGTGTCTGCTGTTGGATGTGTTGGATTCATTATCAGATAGTCTAATATTAGAAGTCTTTGGTGAGAAACTCTAATATTATGGCCTGCCAATAGATCTTTTAGCTTGGGTATCCTATTCTCATATTCTTCTTTTCTTAAGTTCTCTATTAGTCTTTCCACCATTTTCCTCTTTCTAATATTAGAATAATTCTATAATATCACTATACATTATAAGTATAAAGCTGTCAAATTACACAAAGAAAAAGACCCTAGGACAGGGCCTTTAATAAATATTAGATTAAGCTAATTCTACTTCAGCACCAGCTTCTTCTAATTTAGCTTTTAGTTCTTCAGCTGCATCTTTTGCAACACCTTCAGCTACTGCTTTTGGAGCAGCGTCTACTAGAGCTTTAGCGTCTTTTAGACCAAGTCCAGCTGCATCTTTAACAACTTTGATTACGTTGATTTTTGCAGAACCAGCTGATTTAAGAATTACGTCAAATTCAGATTTTTCAGCTGCACCAGCTTCTGCTCCACCTGCTGCTGCTACTGGAGCTGCTGCTACTGCTGCTTGAGCTGTTACGTCAAATTCTTCTTCGATTTCTTTTACTAGTTCAGATAGTTCAAGAACTGTTAGTGCTTTAATTTCTTCTAATAGGTTTGTTACTTTTTCACTTGCCATTATTATAATTCTCCTTTAATTTTTCTTTAATTTTAATTTTTATTTTGATATTATTCTTCGCCTGCTTGTTCTTTTTTCTCACGTACTGCATCAAGTACAATTGCAATCTTAGCAACTGCATTGTTAAGATCTCCTGCAAGAGTTCTAATTGGTGCTTGTAATACGTTAGCTAGCATTGAGTGTAGAACTTCTGTTGATGGTAATGTAGCTATTTTCATCATTTGTTCAGCTGTTTGATAATTACCTTCTACAACACCTGCTTTAAGAACTAATTTTTCTTTTTGTTCATCGCCTTCTTTTGTGTAGTCAACTGCTACTTTTGGTCCGTTTACTAGGTCTTCATTTGAGAAGATAAGAGCATTTGATCCTTTAAGATCATCAATTAGCTCATCATATCCTAGTTCTTGGAAGGCAAATCTCATCATTGTATTTTTGTATACTTTGTATTCTGAGTTGCTTTCTCTAAATTTGTTACGTAGGTCTGTAATTTCTTTTACATCCATACGATCAAACCCAACTAATGTAACAGATTGAGAATTTTCGATTTTTTCTTTAATCTCATCAACTACTACTTGTTTAGCAGCTATAGCTTTTTCGCTCACTATTTCACCTCCTATAGGCTTTGGTAGGTATATAAAATCCCCACAAAGAGGCACCATTAAAGTGCCTACATCGGTGGGGATGTAGATTCTTCTTCCCACCTATACGCAATTATTAAACATTTCTGTCTGCGTAGTCTTTGGTAGCCTGTTTATTTGACTTAATTATTATATCACAAAATAAATTTATTGCAAATTTATTTTTCAACTAAATCCATAGCTCTTGCTGGAGATAATTTTACTCCAGGACCCATAGTTGATGCAAGAGTAACTGATTTCATATATTTACCTTTTGCTGAAGCAGGTTTTGCTTTTGCAACAGCTGTGATAAGGCTTCTGATGTTTTCAGATAATTTTTCTTTACCAAATGAAACTTTTCCTGTTGGAACGTGAATTAGGTTTGCTTTGTCTGTTCTGTATTCTACTTTACCAGCTTTAATTTCTTCAATTGCTTTTTTAACATCTGGTGTTACAGTACCAGTTTTTGGGTTTGGCATAAGACCTTGTGGTCCAAGTACTCTACCTAGTCTACCAACTGTTCCCATCATATCTGGTGTTGCTACTACTACATCAAAGTCTAACCATCCTTCATTTTGGATTTTAGCAGCTAGATCATCTCCACCTGCATAGTCAGCTCCTGCAGCTAGTGCTTCATCAATTCTATCTTCTTTTACGAAAGCTAGAACCTTTTGTGTTTTTCCTGTTCCGTGAGGAAGTATTACTGTTCCTCTTACTTGTTGATCAGCGTGTCTGCTGTCAACACCAAGGCTGAAGTGTAATTCAACTGTTTCATCAAACTTAGCGCTTGCTGTTTTTTCAATTATGTCTAGAGCTTCGTCTAGTGTGTATTCTTTTTGTGAATCGAAAGATTTTTTCGCTTCTAAATATCTTTTTCCTTTTTTAGCCATTTAATTCCTCCTGTGGTTATGCGATTTTACTCTCCCACTAATCTTCTACAGTAACTCCCATACTTCTTGCTGTTCCAGCTATCATACTTACAGCTGCTTCTAAGCTTGCTGCATTAAGATCTTGCATTTTTGTGTTTGCAATTTCTTCAAGTTGGCTTCTTTTGATTGATCCAACTTTGTTTTTGTTAGGTTCTCCTGAACCCTTGTTTAGGTTGATAGCTTTTTTGATTAATACTGGTGCTGGTGGTGTTTTTGTTATAAAGTCAAATGTTCTATCTGTATAAATAGTCATTTCTACCGGTATAATCATTCCAGCTTGGTCTGCTGTTTTTGAATTAAATGCTTGCACGAATTCCATGATGTTGATTCCGTGTGGACCTAGTGCTGTACCTACTGGTGGTGCTGGAGATGCAGCTCCTGCTGGTACTTGTAATTTAACTATTGCTTTTACTTCTTTATCTGCCATTTTTACCTCCTTGTGGTCTTAGTCGGGTTTCCCCTCCCACTAACTTCGACAGTTACTAAATAGTTTCGATATCAGTAAAGTCTAAATCTATTAGGGTATCTCTACCAAACATATCTACAAAAGCTTTGATAGTTCCCTTTTCCTTATCTATTTCTTCAATTTTGGCAACAAATCCTTCAAAAGGACCACTTATAATGTTTACATCATCGCCAACATTCACATTGATATTTAATACTGGTTTTTCATCTTTTACACCAAACTTTCTAACTTCTGCTGGTGTAAGTGCAACAGGCTTTCCGTCTGGACCAACAAATCCAGTTACGCCCTGAGTATTTCTTATGATATACCAACTCTTGTTGGTTATATTCATCTTAACCATTACATATCCAGGAAATAGCTTTCTAGTCTTTACTTTTTTAGTGTCATTTTTTACTTCGACATATTCTTCTGTAGGCACGGTAACTTCCAGTATATCTGGGTTTTGTTCATTGTCAATCATCATTTGAATCTTATCATTGACTCTGTTTTCATATCCAGTATAGGTGTGTACCACATACCATCTTGCTGAATCGTTGATGTTATCTGATTCACTCACTTCAGATTCTTCTGTCAAAGCATCTTCATTAACTGATAAGTTTTCTTCTTTATTTTCTGAAAAATCGTGAGAATCTGTCATCATGCACCTACATAATCACTTGAAGTAGGGCTTGGAAGATTTTATCAAGTAGCCAAATAGCTACTGCTGTAACTGCTGAGATTGCAATTACTAGTGAAGAATATTCAACTGCAGTGCTTTTAGTTGGCCATTGTATCTTCTTAAACTCTCTTGATACGCCAGAAAAGAAAGAATCCTTTTTCTTAGCCATTGTATGCTCCTACTTTGTTTCTCTATGAACAGTGTGTTTTTTACAGAATGGACAATATTTTTTTAGTTCAAGTCTTTCGCTATGATTCTTTTTATTTTTTGTTGTATCATAGTTTCTATTTTTGCATTCTGTACATTCCATTTTTACTTTATCTGCCATAAAACACCTCCTATTTATTTATACGGATACTTCCATACAATGTATGATAATACCCTCTTTGTAGGTATTTGTCAAAAGATATTAATCGTTTTTTGAAAGTTTTTTATAAAATTTTTCTCTTTTTGAAATCAAAAACTTTCTCATATCATTTAAATCGTGATTTGAAAAGCATTGATCTTCATAATCCAACAAGATATCCTCTATATCCTCAAGTTCAAAGACTCCTTCATCATACATTTTACCTAATAGATTTTGATCTTTGTCATAATAAACTCTTGGTGGGTATCCCTCAAGCTTTGATGTATCTACTACTATATAGGAGTCTTTAGAATACACTTTATCATTAACAACTAAAACTCCTTCTTTTATATTTATATCTCTACCTGAGTAATTATCTTTCATTATAGAGCTAATCCACTGCTATTTATTTGCTTTACAATTTCTTCTACACAAGCCTTGGCTAAATCGTCTGTTTCCGCTTCAACCATTACTCTAACCAATGGTTCTGTACCAGATGCTCTAACTAAAACTCTACCAGAATCTCCTAGTTTATTTTCTATCTCAGATATTTTTCCTAGAACCTCTTTATTTTCTAAACATTCTTCCTTGCTCTTTACCTTAACATTTACAAGTTCTTGTGGATAGATTCTTAAATCTTTAGTTAGTGCATTTAGGTCAGTTTTAGCTTCAATCATAGCTTCCATAATTTTAAGTGAAGTTAGTATTCCATCTCCAGTATTAGCAAATTTCTTATAAATTATATGACCAGATTGTTCTCCACCTAACTCATAGCCGTTCTCTTCCATTTCAGCATGAACGTATTTATCTCCTACAGCTGTCTTAACATAATCTATACCAAGTTCATCAAAAGCTTTATACAAACCAATATTGCTCATTACCGTAGTAACTACTGTATTTGATTTTAAAGCGCCTTCTTTTTTCATATGTTTTGCTGATATATAAAGGATAGAATCTCCATCTACAACATTTCCTTTATTATCAACTGCTATACATCTATCTGCATCACCATCAAAGGCAAATCCTATATCTAGGTTATTATCAAGTACATATTTTTGTAGGTTTTCAATATGAGTTGAGCCTGCGTTATTATTTATATTAAATCCATTAGGATCTGCATTTATTACGAATGTATCTGCTCCTAGGGCGTCATATACAGGTTTTGCTATAGTAAAGCTTGCACCGTTTGCACAGTCTAGTCCAACTTTTATACCTTCAAAAGATCTGGTTACTGTTTGAATTAAGTAGGCAATATATCTATTTCTTCCTCCGATAAAGTCAACTGTTCTACCTATATTATCTCCTACAACTAAGTCGATATCTTCTATATCGCTGTCAATATAAGCTTCAAGTTCTTCAAGGAAAGAATTTTCCATCTTTTCACCTTCACTATTTATAATCTTGATACCATTATCATAGTAAGGATTGTGACTTGCAGTAATCATGATTCCGCAATCAAAGTCTTCTGTCTTTGTTATATAAGATACTGAAGGTGTTGGAGTAACGTGCATTATATGTGCATTTGATCCTGAAGATGTTATGCCTGCACATAGGGCATTTTCAAACATATAGGATGATCTTCTTGTATCTTTTCCTATTAGAATTTTCCCAACTCCATTATTACCTTCCTTAAAATAATCTCCTACAAATCTTCCGATCTTAAAAGCGTGGTATACATTTAGGTTTTTATTAGCTTCGCCTCTAAAACCATCTGTTCCAAAATATTTCATATTATCTCCTTTAATTTAAAATAGTAAATCTAAATACTCACAAAATATTATACCCCTAAGATAAATAAGAAAAAATATGGGTAATTATCATCTAAGGAGGATAAGATGAGTTTTAAAGATTTGAATAATGAAAATTTATATATAAATGGAAAATATGTACAAAGTTCTAGTAATGAATGGATAGAAGTAGAAAATCCTGCCACAGGTGAAATCATTGGAAAAGTACCAAAGGCAACTAACGACGAGATTAATCTAGCCTGCCAAAGTGCTTATGAAGCCTTTAGTAGTTTTTCTAAAACTAGCCTTGATGAGAGAATTTCTTATATAGAAAAGTTTAAAAATTGGTTGATTAACCATGAAGATGATATCATGGATACAATCTTACAAGAACTAGGTGTTTCTGTAAAAATTGCAAAGCCAGGTCAATTTGATAAGCAAATAAAAAGAATAGATGTCTTTATAGATCAAGCAAGAAAAATTGATTATAAGATTGATATGAAGGGTGGATTTGTAAGAATGGAGCCAATTGGTGTGGTTGCAAGCCTTACACCTTGGAACTATCCATTAGGACAAATAATAATGAAGGTAATTCCTGCAATCCTTATGGGTTGTACTGTAGTTCAAAAGCCAGCGTCAGATACACCCTTAACCGCTTATTTTGTAGCAAAAGCTTTTGATGAAATAGGTCTACCTAAGGGTGTGTTTAACTTAATTACAGGTTCAGGTGCAGAAGTTGGAGATGTTTTAAATACTAATCCGCATGTTTCAATGGTATCCTACACAGGAAGCTTAAATGGTGGGTCATCTTCAGCAAAAAACGCTATGGAAACTGCTAAGAAAGTAGTTCTGGAGCTTGGAGGAAAATCTCCTGCTGTCTTTGTAAAGGGAGCTGATATAAAAAACGGTGTAAAACAAGTCCTTGATAGAGTCTACCTAAATGTCGGTCAAACCTGCTCTTGCCTATCTAGAGCAATCATAACAGAAGATATATACGACGAAGTAATTAATGAGTTTATCAACCAATATGAAAACTACCCAGTGGGAAATCCTACAGATGATTCTACTGTAGTAGGAACACTTTCTAGCAAAAAACAATTTGATAAAGTTAAATATTTTATAGAAGAAGGAATAAAAGAAGGTGCAAATCTCATCAAAGGTGAAGTTCCACAAGAAAGTGAAGTTGGCTATTATGTAAAACCTGCAATTTTCACTAATGTAAAGCCAGGCATGAAAATCCACGATGAGGAAATATTTGGACCTGTCCTTTCAATAATCAAGGTAAAAGATAAAGATGAAGCAATAGAAGTTGCAAATGCAACTGACTTTGGTCTATCATCTGCAGTATTTGGCGAAGAAAAGGAAGCCTTAGACATAGCTTATCAAATAAAAGCTGGAGATGTGTATCTAAATTCCTTTGGAGGAAGCTCTGAGCTACCTTTTGGCGGTTACAAGCAATCAGGAATAGGAAGAGAGGGTGGAAAATTCGGTCTAATGGAATACCTGGAGCCAAAATCAATCCACACTGCCTAAAAAAAAGAGGGTTCATTCCCTCTTTTTTATTTGCTATAATAAATGTATGAAGAAATTAGATTATTTACCAAAAACAAATATTAAAATGATTCATGTAGATGGATCGTATTCTTTTGGAGTTGATTCCATAATTTTGGGCAATTTCGCCAAGATGAAAAAAGATAAAATCCTCCTTGATATTGGTGCAGGATCTGGCGTTTTATCTTTTCTTTCAAATAGCTTATATAAGTTAAACAAAGTATATGCTGTTGAAATCCAAAAAGAGAAAGCCGATTTATTAAAAGAAAATATAAAGTTAAATAGGCTTAATAATATAGAAGTAATAAATGACGACCTAAATAATATTAAGATTAAAGAAAACTCTCTGGATTATATAATTACCAATCCTCCTTACTATAAAATAAGTGATAATATTGGTAACAAGAACGAGGAGTTTCTGATATCTCGTCAAGAAAAATATCTAAGTCTTGATGATATTTTTTCTTTTGCTAACAGATCTTTAAAAGATAGAGGCAAACTCTTTATGATTCACAAGCCAGAAAGAATGGTGGAAATATTCCAAAAATCAGGAAATATAAAAGCCAAGAGAGTTCGCTTTGTTCAATCAAGAAGTGGTGAAAAGCCACAATTTATTTTGATCGAATTTGTAAAAAATGCAAAAGATGGACTAAAAATTGAGCCAACTTTAAATATTTACGAAGGAAATACCTATAGCCCAGAGATGAAGAAGATAAACGACATGGAGGAAGAATAAATGGATTATCAAATATATTTTGTACCTACCCCTATTGGAAACTTGGAGGATATGACTATTAGAGCTATAAATGTCCTAAAAGAAGTCGATGTTATTGCCTGCGAGGATACTAGAGAAAGTAAAAAACTCCTAAACTTCTACGAAATAGATAAGCCATTAACTTCATACCACAAGTTTAATGAAGTTAGCAAATCAGAAGAAATTATTGCAGAAATAAATAAAGGTATGACCTATGCAGTTATAACTGATCAAGGCATGCCAGGAATATCTGACCCAGGCCATATTCTAATTAAAAAATGCATAGAAGAAAATATTTCCTATACAATACTTCCTGGGGCAAGTGCAATAGTCACGGCTCTTGTTGGATCTGGATTTGATAATGACAAATTTACTTATTATGGATTTATTCCAAAGAAATCAGCTGACAAAAAAGCTTTCTACAAACTTCTAGTTGATGAGGAAAAAACATCAATAATTTTAGATACTCCCCACAATTTTGAAAAGACCTTAAATGATTTCAAAGAAATCTTCCCAGAAAGAAAATTATGTATAGCAAGAGAATTGACTAAAAAGTTTGAAGAGTATCAAAGTTATATCATAAGAGATCTGTCAATAGAAGATGTCACACTAAAAGGTGAATATGTTTTAATTCTTGAAGGTGGCCACAAAGAAGAAAAGCAAATAACAGACTATAGGGAAATTATTTTAGAAAAAATAGATGAAGAGATGAGAACAAAAGATATTGTAAAATCAATCAAAAAAGAATCAGGACTATCTAAAAATGAAATTTACGAATATGTATTGGAGCTTAGCAAATGAGAAGAAAAGATAGAGAAAAAAGTATAGACTTCGCACTAAAAGTAGTTGACGCATCTTCATTTGGTGTAATGACTATAAAAAACACAGGATATTCTATTCCTTTAACTTTTGCAATAGATGGAAACTTCCTTTACTTCCATGGAGCAAAGATTGGAATGAAAAATGATTTATTAGCTAGCAATTCTGAAGTTAGAATCGTATTTGTTGGAGAAAATCACTTGCCTGATAATGTTTCTGATGAGGAAATAAAAAAAGACAAAAAGAAAATAGCAAGTCTTTTCACCCTAAAATATGAATCAGCTATAATCGAAGGTAAGTGTGAATTAATTACTGAAAAGTGTGAAAAAGACCACGCCTTAGCTTTAATTTGTAAGAAATTTTATGATAATGTCGATTCGTATATAGACTCTGCTATACAAATGAGTGGTGATATAACCGAGTGTTATAAAATAAAAATAAAAACTATAGAAGGAAAATCTAACATTTAAAAGGGAGCTTATCATAGCTCCCTTTTTTGACAATTATTTTATGCTTTTTAAAGAATCTTCATCAATTCACTTATATCATCTATATGATAGCTGGCATTTTTCCCTTCATTTGGATTTCCATAACCATAATTTGCAAAGATTGTTTTTTTGCCATTCATAAATCCTGCATTTATGTCTTCTTCTCTATCTCCTACCATGATATAATCGTAATCTAAATTTTCTCGCAAGATTTTGTACTTATCTATAAAGTTATAATCCTCTCCAACCAAGTATTTATCAAAATAATCATCAAGACCAAAGACCTGTCTCGCTTCGTTCATGTAGGCTTTGAGGCACTTGCTTAGAATGTATAAGTCATATTTTTCTTTCAAATATCCTAAAGTTTTATAAGAGTTTTCGTAAAGTGCCCCGTATTTTTTTAGATTTTCTCTGATTCTTTTTCCATTTTTTGCTATTAAGTAATCCTTGTTAGAGTCATCTTTTAAAATATCATCCCAACAATCTTTTGGACTCATACCTATATACTTTTTATAGTTAACTGTCTTTGGATCTATCCCTATTTCAGATAAAGTTTCATGGAGAGCTCTTTTATAAACTAGTTCTGTTTTGTGAATCGTCCCATCAAAATCGAAGATTATAATCATAGAATATCCATTAGATTTACCATCTCGATTGCGGCAAGCGCTGCTTCACTTCCCTTATTACCTGCCTTAACCCCTGATCTTTGGAGAGCTTGATCAATAGTATCTGCTGTTATAACACCAAAGATAACTGGCTTTTCACTTTCGAGGCTTACATTTGCAACTCCCTTAGATACTTCCGCACATACATAGTCAAAGTGAGGTGTATCTCCACGAATAACAGCTCCTAGGCAAATAACTGCGTCATATTCTTCCTTCTTTGCAAGTTTTTTAGCTGCTAATGGGATTTCAAAAGCACCCGGAACTCTTATTATATCTATATTCTCATCTTTTGTTTCGTGTCTTTTTAGGGTATCAAGGCAACCTTCTACCAACCTATCTGTTATAAAATGGTTAAATCTTGCTACTAAAACTGCATACTTCTTATCTTTTGAAACTAAATTTGCACTATAATCACGCATTTTTTCTCTCCCTAAATTCTTCTAGTTCATGTCCCATTCTTGTTGCTTTTATTTCAAGATACTTTCTATCTGTATCGTTAGATTTTATTTCTATAGGACACCTTGATGCTACATTAATTCCGTATTTTTCCAACTGATTAATTTTATCTGGGTTGTTTGTCATTAGATTAACTGATTTAACGCCTAATCTTTCTAACATTTCAGAAGCTATCTTATAATCTCTCATATCTTCTGGAAAACCAAGTTCTAAGTTGGCATCTACAGTATCATAGCCATTTTCTTGTAGCTCGTAAGCTTTTAGTTTGTTGAAAAGTCCTATTCCCCTGCCCTCTTGTCTTAGATACAATAAAACACCTTCGCCATTTTTTTCTATATTCTCCAGTGCCTTGTGAAGCTGACTACCACAATCACACCTTCTTGATCCTAATACATCGCCTGTTAAACATTCAGAGTGTATCCTAGTTAGGACACCTTCTTTTTTTATATCTCCTTTTGTAAGAGCTATATGTTCTTTTCCTGTTTTTCTATCCAAGAAACCATAAGCCTTGAAGTTACCATATTCACTTGGCAAATTAACTGGATTTGTTGATAAAACATCTACTTCAAGATTTTTTCTATACTCTTGAATTTCCTTAACTGTAGTGACTTTTAAATTGAGTTTTTGAGCAAGTTTAATTAAATCTTCGCCTCTCATCATATGACCATCATCTGCCATAATTTCACAGCAAACTCCAACTTCCTTTAGACCAGCAAGTCTCATAAGATCGATGGTTGCTTCAGTGTGACCGTCTCTTTCAAGTACACCACCGTCTTTAGCTATAAGTGGAAATACATGGCCAGGTCTTCTAAAATCGCTTGGCTTTGTATTTTCATTAGCTAAGGCTCTTATAGTATCGGCTCTTTCAAAAGCAGAAATTCCTGTACTTGTGTCAATATGGTCGATAGAAACAGTGAATGCTGTTTCGTGATTATCTGTATTTTCCTTAACCATTGGTCTTAAAGCTAGATTTCTCGCAACATCCTTTCCTATAGGTGTACAAATCAAACCCTTAGCGTAGGTTGCCATGGTATTAATCATCTCGCCAGTAATATTTTCACCAGCACAAATCATATCACCTTCATTTTCCCTATCTTCGTCGTCAGTTACTAAGATTATCTCATTATTTTTTAGTGCTTCTATTGCTTCTTTTACTCTATTCATCTATAATAAGTCCAATAATGAACTTCTATCCTCCTCTTTCTCACTTCTGTTAAGTTTTTCAACTATCCTAGATAATATATCAGTTTCTAAATTAACAAGGTCGCCAACTTTTTTGTTTTTAAAATTTGTTCTAGATATTGTTTCTGGTATCAAGGAAACTTCAAATATGTCGTCTTGTTCAAAAGAAACCGTAAGTGAAATTCCATCAATCGCTATAGATCCTTTATTTACAATGTATTTGCTGATTTCCCTATTGGTTTTAAACCTATAAACATTTTTACTAATTGAAATGAGTCTACCTACCCCATCAATGTGACCTTGGACTATATGGCCATCTAACCTATCTGAAAATCTAAGTGCTCTTTCGAGGTTAACCTCTTTTCCCAAAAGATTTCTGTCAAATTTAGTTTTCTTCAGAGATTCACTCATGATATCTGCCTTATAGTATGAATCAGTCATTTCTGTTACAGTAAGGCATGCTCCATCAGTCATTATAGAATCTCCAAGTTTTGTATCTTCTAGAACTTTCTTGCAAGCAATTTTGATTTTGACTGTGTCTGTATTTTGCTTAAATTCTATAACTTTTCCTTGTTCTTCAGCTATTCCTGTAAACATTATTTACCTCAAACATTACATCGCTTCCAAATCTTTTTATCTCATCAATCCTAAATCTCTTAGCATCTCTTATGAGTTTCACTCCTTCTCCTACAAAGGCAGACCTAGAATTTTTACCAGAAACTACTATAGGAGCCATAAACTGGTAAATCTTATCCACCAGATCAGCCTCTAAAAATGAATTGTTAAGGACAGACCCACCTTCAACTAAGACTGAACCGATATTTAGTTCATACAATTTATTGAGCAAATCATTAAGGTCGACACTTCCATTTTTATCTTTTAAAGTTAGAACCTTAACCCCTTCACCTAAGTCTATTTTAGAGTTTGTAGCTATTATTGTTTTATCATCGGAATTTTCTTTGAAAACTTCATAACCTAAATCTATGTTCGCCTTACTTGTGACTATCACCCTAAAAGGATCAACTCCACCTGGAATTCTTGCAGTAAGCCTAGGATTGTCAGTTTCTAATGTATGTCTTCCTACAACAATGGCGTCGTAATCATTTCTTAGCTTATGAACGTACTTTCTAGATTCTTCATTACTAATCCATTTGGAATCAAAATTTTCAGTGGCGATTTTCCCGTCAAGGCTTTGCGCATACTTTAAGGCTACAAGAGGTCTATTGTATTTCATATTGAAGAAAAACTTTTCATTTAATTTTTCTCCTTCTTCTTCTAAAACACCAGTTATAACTTCAATTCCTACATCTTTAAGCTTACTAATACCATCAACTTTAGGATTTGTATCAGTATTTGCAATTACTACCCTTTTAACTTTTCTTCTAATGACCTCATCCACACAAGGAGGATGTTTGCCAAAGTGAGAACATGGCTCAAGATTAACAACAAGAGTCGCCCCCTCAGCCGATTCATTAAGATTTTTAAAACAATCGATTTCTGCATGGTCATCATAATAGCTTTTATGGTAACCTCTAGCAATTATTTTTCCATCTTTATAAAGAACTGCTCCAACCATAGGATTAGTTAAAACCTTTCCACTACCCTTAAGAGCAAGGTCGAAACATTCTCTCATCAAGTTATCATAATTCATATCTTCTCCTTTTGGAGACTAAAAAAAGTCCCCATTCAGGGACTTAGAATTTAATATTTATGCAAAAATGAGCATAGAAAAACTCTTCTTTCATCCAGACTATACTGTCGGTATCGGAATTTCACCGATTCAGCTTGCGCTCGCAGACTTTACTGCCGGTGGAGACTTGCACTCCGCCCTGAAGATTAACTTTATTATTAACTTAATATTAGTATAAGACATGGATAAAGTTTTGTCAAGTATATTTTTGAATTTTTATGTAATAATTTATAGACTCATGTATTTTCTAACATTTGTTTAAAAATAAATTTTCTATTATTTTTTAAGAAAATAATAGAATGCGAAATCTTTTTCCTATCTATAAAATAATTTTTAATGTTATTTATAAAAGCGCAATAAAAAAAGAAGCCGAAGCTTCTTAAATTTATTATTTGTTTTTTCTGTTTTTTCTCTTTGCAGCGTCATTTTTTTTCTTTCTTATAACGCTTGGTTTTTCGTAGTGTTCTCTTCTTCTGTATTCAGAAAGTACACCGGATCTTGCGCATTGTCTTTTGAATCTTTTGATTGCACTATCGATTGATTCGTTTTCTCCAACTCTGATCTCTGTCATTTGCTATCCCCCCTCTCGTATTCGCACAAATGTTCAAATCAGCCTGGTGGCCACTTAAATCCTCGGCCTCCAAGTACATGAAAATGCAAGTGAGGTACAGTTTGTCCTCCATCTTCGCCAACATTGCTTATAACTCTGTAACCTTTATCATTAAGACCCTTATCCTTAGCTATCTTTTTGATAACATCAAATATATGGCCTACTATTTTAAGGTCAGTTTCATCTAAGCTGGCTATGCTTTCTATGTGCTTTTTTGGTATTACAAGAAAATGGATAGGTGCTTGTGGATCCAAATCGTTAAATGCAATTACATCTTCGTCTTCATAGATTATATCTGAAGGTATTTCTCCATCTACAATCTTACAAAATACACAATCCATACTTCACCCCCATTGATATATATGATACCATAATTTAGCTATTAGGTAAAGACTAATTCTTAATTTTTTCTTTATTTTATGCGAGAACTCCAATTAGTTCATCATTTTTTATTTCAGTAATCAGACAATCTCTTATCTCATTATCATCTATTTCATCTTTGACATTTACTCTTAAGTAGTTTGTTGAATATCCTGACTTATAACCATCCATGTCGGATTTTGATTCAAATAAAACTGATAAAGTTTTTCCGATTTGTTTTTCCAAAAACTCTCTCTTGTTTACTTGTTCAATCTCTTCTAATTCTTTTAGTCGTTCTTTTTTGATATTACCATCAACTTCTGACTTCATAGTTGCAGCCTTAGTTCCGTCTCTTTTAGAGTATTTGAATAAATGAGTTTTGGCAAATTTAATATCTTTTACGAAATTCTTTGTTTCTTCGTGATTTTCGTCGGTTTCAGTTGGAAATCCTACTATGATATCTGTAGTAAGACCTGCATTTGGGAAAACTTCTCTAATTAGGTCAACTTTCTCCTTGAAAATTTTGGTATCATACTTGCGGTTCATTGCCTTTAATATGTCGTCAGATCCAGATTGAAGAGATAGGTGGAAATGATCGCAGGCTTTTTTTGTAGCTTTCATTCTTTCTAGAAACTCTCTTGTAATATGTCTAGGCTCCATGCTTGATAGTCTGATTCTCTCTATCCCATCTGTCTTTGCGACTTCTTCTATCACATCTATTAGGCTGGTTCCATTTTTCAAATCTTTGCCGTAACTTGATACATGAATTCCTGTTAGGACAATCTCTTTGTATCCATTTTGGGCAAGTCTTTTTGCTTCATTTTTAATAGATTCCATATCTCTACTGGAAATATTTCCCCTAGCATAAGGGATTAAACAATATGAGCAATACATATTACAGCCATCTTGAATTTTCATGTAGGCTCTTGTCATTGCTTCTTGGTTAGATATTTCTAAATCTTCGATGGTTTTTGTTTCACTTAGAGATAGAACCTTATCAATTGCACCCTTATTTTGAAGTACATCTTCACAAAGATCTACTACTTCCTCTTTATTTCTAGAACCTAGTACAATATCGACTCCCTCAATTTGAGAAACTTCTTCAGGCTTAACCTGAGAGTAACAACCCATTACAGCGATAACAGCTTCAGGATTGTCACGTCTTGCCCTAGATATCATTTGTCTAGATTTTCTATCAGACATATTTGTTACAGTGCATGTATTTATGACATATATATCCGCATTTTCTTCTTTTTTCTTGTAACCTCTAGCTTCGAAAATTTCTTCAACCGCTTCTGACTCGTATTGGTTGACTTTACAACCTAGAGTTATTATATTAAATGTATTATTCATTAATCAAAAAAATCCTTAACTTTGCTAAAGAATGATTTTTCTTCTTTAACTTCTTCCCCGCTTATATTGGCATAAGCTTCAAGAGCTTCTCTCTGCTCCTTATTAAGCTTAGTTGGAGTTAAAACTTTGACATAGAAGTAAAGGTCACCCTTTCTTTTTCTTCTCTTATCTTCGATTCCTTCACCCTTGATTACAAATTTAGTTCCTGTTTGAGTTCCATGAGGAATATCGTATTTGATAGTATTTTTTAAGGTAGGAATTTCTATTTCTCCTCCAAGAGCAGCCTTAGTAAAACTTATTGGCATTTCGTAGTAGATGTTTAGACCATCTCTTTTAAATATCTCATGTTCACTTACTCTAATTACTAGATAAAGATCTCCATTAGGTCCGCCATTTTCTCCGACATGACCCTTGCCAGATACTCTCATAACATTGTTATTTTCAACACCTGCAGGTATATCTACTTTTACTTTCTCAGATTTAAATTCTTTACCTGATCCCTTGCAGTTTGGACATGGTTCTTCGATTATTTCTCCTGTTCCAGAACATTTATCACAAGTTACAGTCCTAGACATGGTACCAAAGGCAGTTTGGCTAACTTCGTTATAAGCTCCTCTACCATGACACTTATCGCAAGTATGAACCTTATCTGGATCTTTGCTTTTCTTACCCTCACAAACATGGCAAGTTACTTCATGTCTTATCTGAACTTCTTTACTTACTCCAAAGGCAGATTCTTGGAAGGTTAAGTTTATGACTTGTTGGATATCATCTCCCTTGGTTGGTCTGTTGGCACTTTGACCTGATCCAAAGCCACCACCAAATATATCTCCAAACAAATCACCAAATATATCACCAAATCCACCTTGAGAAAATCCTCCAAATCCACCAGCGCCACCAGCTCCTCCTTCAAAGGCAGCTGATCCAAATCTATCGTATTGGCTTCTTTTCTCTTCATCAGAAAGGATCTCATAGGCAAGAGTTGCTTCCTTAAATTTCTCAGCAGCTTCTTCATTGTCTGGATTAAGGTCTGGATGGTATTTTTTGGCAAGTTTTCTATATTCTCTTTTAATTGCTCCTTGGTCAGCAGTTTTATCTACACCAAGCACTTCATATGGGTCTCTCATTTATCCTCCATCCCACTAAAAAAAGCTATTTCACTATGGAAATAGCCTCTTTTATTTTTATATAATTATACTCTCTTGATAATTACTTGCAATCTTTTAGTATTTTGATTTATTCTTCGTCTTCGTCTATTACTTCGTAGTCAGCATCTACTACATCTTCATCTGTTGAGCCTTCTGCTCCAGCTTCTTGACCTTGATACATTTTTTCACTCATTGAGTAAATTTTTTGTGTCAATTCTTCTGTTTTAGCCTTGATATCTTCAGTATTGTCTGATGCAATAGCTTCTTCCAGATCTTTGATCTTAGCTTCTACTTCTTCTTTTTCAGGGCCTTCAAGTTTTGCTTCTTCTATAGTCTTTTTAGCTTGGTAAACAAGGTTTTCTGCGTTATTTTTAGCGTCAATTCCTTCTTTTTTCTTCTTATCTTCTTCAGCAAACTTTTCAGCTTCTTTTACTTTTTTATCTATTTCTTCTTCTGATAAGTTAGATGATGAAGTGATTGTAATCTTTTGTTCTTTTCCTGAACCTTGGTCCTTAGCTGTTACGTTTACTATACCGTTAGCATCAATATCGAAAGTAACTTCGATTTGTGGAACACCACGTCTTGCTGCAGGTATTCCTGTTAGTTGGAATCTACCAAGGGTAGTATTGTCTGCTGCCATCTCACGTTCACCTTGAACAACATGGATATCTACTTCAGTTTGTCCGTCAGCTGCAGTTGTAAATACTTGAGATTTCTTTGTTGGAATAGTTGTATTTCTTTCGATAAGTTTTGTAGCAACTCCACCTAGTGTTTCAATACCTAGTGATAGAGGTGTTACGTCAAGTAATAATAAGTCTTTAACTTCACCACTTAGTACACCACCTTGGATAGCTGCACCTAAAGCAACACATTCGTCAGGGTTTATATCTCTTTGAGGTTCTTTTCCAATTAAGTTTTTAACTAATTCTTGAACTGCTGGAACTCTTGTAGATCCACCAACTAGAAGTACTTTCTCGATATCACTTGCTGATAATCCAGCATCCTTTAGGGCATCTTCTACTGGTTTTTTAGTTTCATCTACTAGGTGTTTTGTTAGTTCATCAAATTTAGCTCTTGATATAGTTTTTTCTAAGTGAACAGGTTGTCCATCTACTGCTGTTATAAATGGTAGAGATACGCTTGTAGTAACTGTTGAAGATAATTCTTTCTTAGCTTTTTCAGCTGCATCTTTTAGTCTTTGCATAGCTGTAAGATCTTTTGTTAAGTCTACACCAGTTTCTTTTTTGAATTCGCTAGCAAGATAATCTACTAATGCGTGGTCGAAGTCATCTCCACCTAGTTTGTTGTTACCTCTTGTAGATAGTACTTCAAATACTCCATCCCCTACTTCTAGGATAGAAACATCAAATGTACCACCACCAAGGTCATATACCATAATCTTAGATTGATCAGTTTCTTTGTCCATACCATAAGCAAGAGCTGCTGCTGTTGGTTCGTTTATAATTCTATCTACCTTTAGTCCAGCTATTTGTCCAGCGTCTTTTGTTGCTTGTCTTTGAGCATCTGTAAAGTATGCAGGTACTGTGATAACTGCGTTTGTAACTGTATCATTTAGGTAGCTTTCAGCATCTGCTTTTAGTTTTTGAAGAATCATTGCAGAAATTTCTTCTGGTGTATAAGTTTTACCATCAATTTCTGGTGTCTTCCAATCAGTTCCCATTTCTCTTTTAACTGATGCGATTGTTCTATCTGGGTTTGTTAGTGCTTGTCTTTTTGCAGTTTCACCAACAAGTCTTTCTCCATCTTTTGAGAAAGCCACTATAGATGGTGTAGTTCTATTTCCTTCAGCATTTGGAATTATCGTAGAGCTTCCACCTTCCATAACTGCTACTGCTGAGTTTGTAGTACCTAAGTCAATTCCTATAATTTTAGCCATATAATTTTCCTCCTATTTACTTACTTTAACCATAGCAGGTCTAAGTACTCTTCCGTTAAGTTTGTATCCTTTTTGGAAAGTTTCTATGATGTGATTTTCTTCTACTGAATCAGATTCTTCTGTAAGAACAGCTTGATGGAAATTGTGGTCAAACTCACATCCATCAGATTCAATTTCCTCTAATCCTTCATTTTCTAGAACCTTAATCAATTCTTTCCTCGTCATGATTACTCCTTCAACAAAGGCGTCATTTTCATCTGCCTTAGCTAGGGCTCTATCAAGGTTATCAATTACTGGTAGAAGTTTTTCTATTAGTGCGCTTTGGGCAAATTTCTTAAAATCTGCCTTATTAGCTTCTTCTCTTTTCTTATAATTTGTAAAGTCTGCAAGAAGTCTTTGATAACTTTCTTGGTATTCATTTACCTTATCGCTATCATCATTTTTTTCATCTTCGCTTTCATCATCTACGATTTCAGCTTCGATGTATTCTTCTTCATCCTCTATTTGTTCATCTTCTATATCTAAATTTTCATCTTTTTTGTTTTCTTCTGCCAAGACATTTACCTTCCTTTACTCATTTAATAAATCGGAAATCATCTTTATACTTGCTATCACTTCTTTATAGTTGATTCTGGTAAGTCCGACTATACCAATCTTTCCTACTGTGTTCTCATAAATATCGAAGTAAGAAGTTATAACTGTTGTCTCCTTCAATTGCTCTATCGGGTTTTCCTCTCCGATAGTAATTACAAGACTCTCATTGTCAATATCTGACCAAAGATCTTTTATTGTATCCTTACTATCAAAAAGTTTAATAAATTCCTTAGCTTTAGCCAAATCATCAAATTCTTTGAAATTGAAAATATTTCCAATTCCTTCAATTCTGACATCTCTATTTAACTCATCTTTAGCATTGTTAGAAATCCTCTTTCCTACTATATCTATAAGCCTTATATAATTGTTTAAGATTTCTCCTCTAAGATTTTCTAATTTTGTAGGAATATCAGAAATATTTGCTCCTACCAGGTCTTTTCTTAGTATCTGATTTAATAATTCCAAATCATCCTCATTTATCGGATAATCAAGAAATATTTGATCATTTAATATAAGACCATTATCAAATATAGCTATCAAAAGTAAGACATTCTCGCTGACTTTCATAAGCTCTATATTTATAATCTTAGAAACATCTTTCTTAAAACTTACAGAAACAGCCGTCAAATTGGTCATCTTTGCCAAAGTTTTCGTTGCAGTCTCTATGATGTCACTAGCGTTGTGGTATCTCTTATCCATTAGCCTTCTCATATTTTGTGATTTGTCACTATCAAAAGCACTGATAAGACCATTTTCTAAAAGATAATCGACAAATAGCCTATATCCTTTATCAGAAGGTAATCTGCCACTAGATGTATGAGCTTTCTTTAAAAGACCCTTCTTTTCTAGAGAACTCATATCGTTTCTAATAGTAGCCGGCGATACATCAAACGAGTAATCATCAGCTAAAGACTTAGAACCAACTGGCTCTCCCTTAAAAATGTATGAGTCAATGATAGAGAAAAGTATTTGCATTCTTCTATCTTTCAAAGCTTTCACTCCTTTAGCACTCTTTGTTCCCGACTGCTAAGATTAATATACTGAGTATAAATCTAATGTCAAGTCTTTTTTAAAAAATATTATTTTTTCTTATTTGCGAGGAAGAATATTTGAAGAATTACTTGTTAATTTTAACTTTCCATAAAAATAACAAAAATATAACCAGCGCTTATTATATAAGGCTGGCTATTTATTTTATCTGTATTTCTTATTTATATTTATAGAAACCTTGTCCAGTTTCAATTCCCTTATGACCCTTGCTATCCATCTCTTTTAATTTTAAAACTGCTTTACCAATTGGAGAATTTGGATCACTTGCCTCAGGTCTTCTGCTGATAATATTTAATACTGTTGTTATTCCAACAATATCTATTATTTCAAAAGGTCCACGAGGTGAACCTGTACCAATTTTCCAGTCCATATCTATATCTACCGGATCCGCAACGTCATCGCCATAAAGCGTTAATCCAGAATAAATAACAGGAACTAGAATTGAGTTAAGTATATAACCTGGTTGTTCCTTTTTAATGACTGCTGGATACATTCCAATATTTTTTGCAAAGTCTATAACAGTTTCAAAGGCTTCATCACTTGTTTTATCGTGTCTCATGACTTCTGCTAGATTTTGTCTGTGAATGTTATTAGCAAAATGAAGGCTTAAGAACTTTTCTTCTCTGCCTGTATATTCTCTAAATGTTGAAGGCAACAAGGTTGATGAATTTGTTACAAGTATAGCATCATCCTTTAGATAAGGAGCGATTTTTTCGTAAAATGCTTTCTTTTCATCTACTATTTCTGCTATTGCCTCTATGACAAGGTCGGCATCTGAAAAAGCTTCTTCTAGATCAGTAGTGTATTTCATACCTTCATAAACTTTTTCGTTAATTTCTTTTAGCTCTTCTATCCTACTTATATTTATTTCTTCCTTATCTTTGAAAAATGATCTAGGATAATCCGGATTTTCTGCTCCGATGTATTTTACTGCAAGGTCTAGTTCTTTAGCATATACGCTATGTAGATGTTCTATTCTTGGCTTTATTCTTTCTATAGAATCATCTCTCCTACCCCAAATTGTTACATTAAATCCATGAAAAGCAGTGATATAAGCTATTTGTGCACCTAAAACGCCGCCACCGGCAATTGTTACATTTTTAATCATAATAAACTCCTTTATCTTACTCTTATTAATCTACCCAATTTTTAGAATTTAAGTCATAAATTTAGTCGTTTTAAATAATTTCAACAAAAAATTCATTGGATAAGCTCATACCTTTTTTGGTAAAAGAAAAGTGTGAATTAATCTCAAAAAAATCTTGATCTTTAAATTTATTTATTGCTTTTTCATACTTATCTAAAAAATCACATCCAAATTTTTCCCTAAATATTTCTAAATTAATACCTTCAGTTTCTCTCAGTTTGAAAATTATATATTCTTTCTCACGTTCATTTGAACTTATAAATTCGCTTTCAGCTATTGGATATTTGCCACTTTTAATTAACTTATCATATTTTACAAAGTTTCTTACATTTGTGTACCTAGTATTTGATAGAAAACTCGCAGCAGCAAGCCCAAATGACACATAACCATCAATATTCCAATATTTTTTGTTATGGATAGATTCTTTATCTTTCCTAGAAAAATTAGATACCTCATATCGACTTAGTCCTAACTTCTCTAATTCATCTACTATAAATGAAAAAATGTCTACTTCAAGATCTGTATCCATAAGCTTTAGCTTACCCTTTTTATCTAAATTATAGAATAAGGAACCCTTGTCAAGTATTAGTGAATACCAGGAAATATGGTCTGGCTCTAGTTTTTTAACCATTTCTAGGTCATTTTTTACAGAAGCAAAATCTTGGCCGGGAAGGTTTAGCATCAAATCAAAAGAAAGATCAAAGCCAAATTCCTTAATCAACAAAATATCATTTACCGCAATTTGTGATGTGTGATTTCTACCAATATTTTTAAGTACTTTATCATCAAAACTTTGAACTCCTAGAGAAATCCTCGTTACTCCAAGTTTCTTATAAGTTTCAAGTTTATGCCTATTAATAGAATTTGGATTGCATTCTATAGTGAATTCTTTGATATCAGTAGGAAATTTATTTATTTCTTCTACAATTTGTTTTATATACTTATCATCGATATACGAAGGTGTTCCTCCTCCAATATAGATGCTATCAATAGCAAGGTCCATATTTTTCCTATACATCTGTATTTCTTTTATTAAATTGTCTATATATCCGTCAATCCATCCTTCAAGATTGGAAAATGCAGCAAAGTCACAATAATAGCATTTTTTCTCACAAAAAGGAATGTGGATATAACAACCTACTTTTTCCATAGCTACTCCTTACTTGTATTTTACTCCAAAGAAAAAAGATGAGCTAAACTCATCTAATCTTACTTTCAACTATTATAAAACTCGCATCTCTTAGTATCTCTAAGTTTATCTTATCACTAGAATTGGATATAATTAAATCTCCACCAATATATAGCTTGGATTCGTATTGAATCATGCCGTTTTTTACAAAAATAAGAATATTAGAAAAATCGCTCTTTAGGGTAAAGTTTTCACCTTGAACTAGATTTTTCTCTGATATTATTTGATTAGAGTTAGATTTATTTGCTAGTGATTCGCTTGTTGTTAATTTTTCTTCTTTTGTTTTATCTTCTAGATATTTATCAAAATCTTCTTTTGATAGGATATATTCATGGGTTACTTCCATTGTTCCCATTTTAGTTTTTACCAAATGAGAAGAAAAATACTTGTAGTTGAATTTCTTGTGGAGGTTTTTAGACTTGAAATTACCTCTATAGTGCCCACCAACAACTGCATCCAAACCAATATCATTAAATAAATAATCTAGAACAAGCTCCAAGGACTCAGTCATAAGATGTTGTCTGTGATAATCTTGAGATAATACAAATCCAATCATAGCTGCTCTTTTATCCTTCAAATCTTCAAAAAATTCCTCATCGTAAGGATGGATTCCTATAGAACCAATAACTTTACCGTCTTTTTCTATAGCTAAAATATTCTTATCTTCAATAAATTTATCTAGTATCTTCTTGCTATCATCAATAGATTCATGATGAAACCAACCTGCCGATTCTCCGAGACCAGGGGTTTTTGCGTAAAGGTAAAAATCTTCTAGGTCATCTTCTTTGAAGGATCTTAATCTTACCCTATCACCTTCAAGGACTACGTCACTTACATCAATCTTAATATTCATATAATCTCCTATGTAAAAGGCGACTTATTAAATTGCCGCCTTTATAACCATTAAGTCGCTATCTTCTATTGCCTTTAGAGCATGAATTTCATCTGGATTCATTACAATAATATCTCCAGGGATAATTATTTCCTTGCTATTTTCACCAGAAAAATCAACCTTGCCCTTATAAATCACGACGATTACACTCTTATCTGACTTATGACTTGGTATTTCTTCGCCACTTTTTATTTGTAGGTGTGTTATTTGTAGCTTATTTTCATCTACAAGATGTTCAAATTTTCCATCTAATATATTAGCACTTATTTTTTTCATAAATCCTCCTATAAAAACTCATGATTTTGAGCTGCCATAAACATGGTTTCTTTTTTCTTATCATTTAAGTCAATCATAATATCTTTATCATCAACACCAAGTTGTCTCAAAGTAACAATATTATCTAACAAAAATTCATTGCTACCAACAACATAAAATATAGAATCCTTAACTTCCATTTCCCTAAGCATACCAAAGAAATTTGCTCTGGAATCCACCCAAACTTGTCTAAAAATACTGTCGTTTATTGTTGATATTTCACTTTCAAATAGATGGCTATCATTCCTACTTACATTTATGCTTAAAAGTTCAGGTATGCCACTTTGATCTTTCTTAAACTTATTTATTAAGGGTCTCATTGTTGTAAAACCAATACCCATGGATAAAAGAACTATTGGTCTATCTTCTCTTCTAAGTTTCATATGAGATCTAATCTTAAAAAACTCTAAATAATCACCAACTTTTTTCTCCAATAAAGCCTTCTTGAATTCTGACTTTCTGATAGAAAATTTAGTCGTAAAATTAACAGTATCCTCATCATCTAGAGTATTGATGCTTAGGTGATGGATAAGTTTCTTGTTTACTTTTCCTCCATCGTTAAATCCTGGTATAGCTAAATGAAAGCTTGATCCTTCATCCCAGACCATACCCTCTGGTTTTTCCAAAGTATAAGTCTTTACATTCTTATACTCATCTTTTATATCTAAAATTTTAACCTTGTAAATAATTTTATCTGAATTTTCCATAATAGCTCCTTATTGATAATTAATATCATTATACTAGACTTATACCCAATTTTTAGTTTAATTTTAATATCTACAAAATTTGTCTAACCATATTTCTTAGTTCTGGAACTATTTTTTCTTCAAAAAAGGGATTTTTGGAAAGCCACCTATTGTTTAACGGGCTAGGATGAACTATAGGAAAATATTCTGGCAAATATTCTTCAAAAGATTTTACAGTTTGTGTTAAGTTTTTCTTAAAATTATCCTTCAAATAACATTTTTGAGCATAAGCACCAACTAGAATGGTTAGTTCTACATTAGAAAGCTCTTTTAGTAAAATTGGATGATATTCATTTGCTATAAACTTTCGAGGTGCCTTATCTCCAGATTTGGCTTTGCCAGGATAATAAAAATCCATAGGTATGATAGAAAAATCTTTCATATACAAGGTATCTTTTTTGATACCTAGCCAATTTACTAACTTATCTCCACTTTTATCATTAAATAATATCCCTGTTTCTTCGACTTTCTTGCCTGGAGCTTGGCCAATGATTAATATTTTAGATCCTTTATTTAGTTGAAAGATTGGATCTTTTCCTCTTTTTGTATATTCAATATTACGAGGATCATTTTTTATATCTTCTATTATTTTATTTGTATCCATTATATTCTCCATTAAAAAAGCAATCACTAGGATTGCTTAATTCTTATTCATCATCTAATTTTAATACAGCTAAGAATGCATCTTGTGGAACTTCTACGTTACCTAGCTGGCGCATTCTCTTCTTACCTTCTTTTTGTTTCTCAAGAAGTTTTTTCTTTCTAGAAATATCTCCACCATAGCATTTAGCAATAACATCTTTTCTAAGTGCCCTTACTGTTTCTCTTGCTATAATTTTACCACCAATTGCAGCTTGTATTGGCACAGCAAATTGCTGTCTAGGGATTTCATCTTTTAGTTTTTCTACTATTCCTCTTCCTCTATTGTATGCACTATCTCTGTGAACAATTAGTGATAAAGCATCTACATTCTCATCATTTATTAGAATATCGAGTTTGACAAGGTCTGATATTTGATATCCTGTTAGTTCATAGTCCAAGGATGCATAACCTTTTGTCCTAGATTTTAGAGAGTCAAAGAAATTGTATATTACTTCATTTAGTGGAATTTTATATTTTATAGAAACCCTATTTTCATCAATATAGGTCATATCTATTAACTCACCCCTCCTTGATTGGGCAAGTTCCATGATCTGTCCTATATATTCTTTTGGAGTTATTATTTCAGAAGTTGTAATTGGTTCTTCTATATACTCAATTTCAGTTGGATCTGGGAAATCATTAGGATTTTGTAGTTCTACAATATTATCCTTTCCCTTTAGTTTTAAATCGTAAATAACTGATGGAGCTGTAGCTATGATATCTAGGTCATACTCTCTTTCTAATCTTTGAGTAATAATATCCATATGAAGTAGTCCCAAGAATCCTACTCTTAGTCCTACACCCAAAGCTTGAGAGTTTTCTTGCTCAAATACTAGTGCTGCATCATTTACTTGAAGTTTTTCTAGCGAATCTTTTAGTTTATTAAAACTTTCTCCCTCAGCTGGATATATACCAGAATAAACCATAGGAAGAACTTCTTTATAACCAGATAATGGCTTGTCTGTAGGATGATTTACACTTGTTATTGTATCACCAACTCTAGCATCTTTAACTTCCTTGATACTTGCTTCTATAAAACCTACGTCACCACTTCTTAATTCCTTGGTGGCAATTCTTTTTTTCATAGTGTAGCCTACGGTGTTTACTTCATATTTTTTGCCAGTATTCATCATTACGATTTCATCGCCTGGTCTTACAACACCTTCAAACACTCTAACATAGCAGATTACACCAACATAAGAATCGTAATATGAATCAAATATAAGTGCCTTTAATGGTTTATCGTCATGATCTTCAGGAGCTGGAACATTTTTTACTATATCCTCTAATACATCTTCAACATTTAGGCCAGTTTTAGCAGAAATTTGTGGGGCATTTTCGCAATCTAAGCCAATCTCATTTTCTATTTCTGCCTTTACTTCATCAACCCTTGCAGATGGTAGGTCAATTTTATTTAAAACAGGTAGAATCTCCAAATTTTGTTCAAGGGCAAGATAAGTATTAGCTAGTGTCTGTGCTTCAACACCTTGGCTTGCATCCACAACTAATATTGCACCCTCGCAAGCTTTAAGTGATCTTGATACTTCATAGTTAAAGTCAACGTGTCCTGGTGTATCTATCAGATTAAGATCGTAAATATTCCCATCATTTGCCTTATATTGGATTTTGATTGACTTTAATTTTATGGTTATTCCTCTTTCTTGCTCAAGCTCCATGTCATCTAACATTTGGCTGGACATCTCTCTTTTGGAAAGAGCTTGACTTTTTTCAATAAGTCTATCAGCAAGGGTACTCTTTCCGTGGTCTATGTGAGCAATAATAGAGAAATTTCTAATATTTTCTTTTTTCTTCATATATCTCCTTTATTCATTGTCTGGATATGGGTTATGGTCTATCAAACCAAACCTATTGATAGGATAAAATCTTACAAAAGCATGTCCTACTAGTCTTTCTTTTTCAATAGGACCAAAGTTTCTTGAATCATTGCTCTCTCCTGGCAGTCTATTATCTCCCATGACAAAGTATTCATTTTCACCAAGTGTCCATTCACTTAATTCTCTTGTAGGATAGGTCTCATTAATAGAAGTGTAATTTTCAGTAATCTTCTCATCATTTACGTAAACATCACCATCTATAAGTTTGATAGTATCACCCTTTTCACCTATAACTCTTTTAACATATAATTTCTTAGGATCATCAGGTGCTTTTAGTATAACTATATCTCCTCTTTCATATCCCCTAAACCTACTTCCAATCTTATCTACTAGAAGTATATCACCGTTATGTAGGGTATTTAGCATTGAATTTCCGGAAACTTTTGTAGCATCGACTATAAACATTTTTATAAAAATGGTGATTATTAAAGCAATGGCGATTGTCTTTACCCAATCCCATACATCATAAAGAATGTCATCTTTGTCTGTCATATTGTTATTTGAACTCATAAAAACCTCTCATTCACTTTTAAATTATAACCTATATTCTCAATTTCTTCAAAGAATTCGACCTAACTTTACTAAAATACCTTGTACAAAAGATTAATTTATGGTAAAATGTATCAGTCGAACAAAAATGTTCGGGAAAGAGGTGAAAGTTAATGGCAAATATAAAATCTAGTAAAAAAAGAATTGATGTAGCTAAAAGAAATACAGAAAGAAATAAAGCTAGAAAATCAGAAATCAAAACACTTATCAAAAGATTTGAAGAAGCTATAGAAGAAAAAGACGCTGACAAAGCAGCAGCATACTTCAAAAAAGCAGATAAGAGATTAAAACAAGCTGAAGCTAAAAATGTTATGCACAAAAACAAAGTTGCAAGAACAACATCTAAACTTGCTAAAGCTTTAAATGAATTAAATGCCTAATATAAATGAGTGATAATCAGTATCGGATCCTCACATATGTCTACTGATAATCACTCATTTTTTATTTGCAAAATTTACCTATTAAAATTATGAGAGCAAGATTCATATCAAATACTCCGTTTTTTTGACTAACTTCCATATCGTATAAATAATCATGGAGGTCAAATAAATCTTCGCTAGAGAAGTTATTTACAAAACCCTTTAGCTTTCTAAGTTCAAATGGTGATAGTGATAGAGATTTTTGAATGAAAGAATCATTAAAGCCTTTTAAGCTAAGCTCCTTAATTCCAATCATATTTCTCACCTGTCTTATAATCATATGATATACCATAAACAAATCTTCCCCGCTTTTTTTCATAGAAAGATATGTGTTCATTGATTTTTTCTTATCCTTAGTGGAAAGAGCATCAGTTAGATTAAAAATATTTAAATTCAATATCTCATCCAATTGGCTATCAACATCTTTTTTAGTAACAATTTCATCAGTTGAATTTGCTATTATCTTTTCAACAGTATTTACAACATCATAAAGTTTAATTTCACTATCTCTATTTAGGTAGGAAAATCTCTCAATTATATCATTGACGAGCGATCTTTGAATTTTCTTACCAGCTCTTGTAAATCTCTTGCCAATAAAAGATGCCAATTCGGTTTTATTTAACCTATCTATTTTAACAACAGATTTTTTCTTATCTAAAGCCTTGTAAAATTTCCCCTTAAAGGGTGGATTGTCTGAAAATATGAACATCGCGGCATATTCTGGAAAGTCGTCTATATCTTTTAATATTTTATCTAACATATCCTTATAGCCTTTGATAGAATTTTTAGATAAGTCGATATTTCTCCAAACTATTATCTTCCTATCTTCCATGACTGGATATGTCTCGATAGAGTTTTTGATTGTTTCATAAGAACAATCGCCTTTGATATCTATAAAGTTAAAATCTTTGATACTTACAAGATCGCTTGCTTCTTTTATTATAGAGTCTGTCAAGAAATCCTCTTTTGAATCAAATAAGTAGATTCCTGAAACATCTTTATTTATAAATTTTTTCATAAATTCTATATAATTCATCTAAAATATCCTCCTTTAAGGTACGTATTTATTCTTAAATTTTTAGTAAAATCTATATCAACTAATCCATCATCTTGGGTATTATAAACAATCCTATCTGATACATTTTTAAGAACTCCTTCATTAGGATGACCGTATTTATTATTTCTACCCGCTGATATCAGCACAATTTGTGGATCAATTTTTTCTATAAATTCTCTATCAGATGATGTCTTTGAACCATGGTGGGATAACTTTAAAATATCTGCTTTCTTATCTATTTCTCTTTCATATTCACTTGGCAAATCTCCCAAACTTAAGATCCTAATTCCTTTTATATTTATAATAAGACCAAGAGAATTGGCATTTTCATCCCCATCTCTACCTTCGTATATACATTCTATATATCCACTTGATAAGTTTATTTTATCGTTTTTATAAAGAACTACAGGCTTATATTTCTTAAGTCTTTCTATATTCAATTTATTGGTATAGATATTATCCACATTGAAATTATCACAAACTAAATCTAAATTTCCCATATGATCATTATCCTCGTGGGAAATGAAAATACCCTTTATATTTTTTATTCCCAAACTCTTTAGGTAGGGAACTAAAACTCTTTCTCCAGAATTGTATGTCTTATAATTTGGCCCACCAACATCAATTAAGTAATATTCTCCCCTATCATTTATTAAAAAACTATCTCCCTGCCCTATGTCAATCATTTGATAGCTTATTTTATTAAAATCGCTAACTAGTGATAATATAAGAATTATAGCTGATACCATAAGCAAGTTAATAGTTCTTTTAATAACTTTTCTTTCAAGATTAACAAGTATTAAAACTAGCAAAAATCCATACAAAGCTAATAGAAAGTATGGCTTTTTAAAATCAATTACTGAAATGTTTATCTTGGATAAAACAGCACTTATATTTAACATTGACTTTACTAAAAAATCTAGACTAAGAAAGCCTATTTTTAAAAGCGAAGCAACTAAAGGGCTAAAAAGCAGCACTATAAAAATAAGATACATGGAAATATTAAATATAGGTAGCACTAAAAAGTTTGCAAGTATTGTCAATAAATTAATCATTCCAAAATAATACACTAGGAAAGGAAGAATGCCTAGTTGGATTGCTAAGGTAAAAGTAAATATTTGTCTAAAGTAAGTTTTGCCAAATTTTCTTTCAAATCTCGGATAGATTATAAGAATAGAAAATGAAGCTACAAAACTTAGTACAAATCCAGTATTTAATATAGCAAAGGGATTAATAAGTAATATTACAACCGCTGTGATTAAGCTAGCTTTTATTTTGTCAAAAGGTTTTTTATATAAGAAGGCGAGATAACCTATGATATTTACCCCAATTACCCTGATAACAGAAAATGGAAAAGCGATCAAATACCCATATACCAAAGCCAAAACAAGTACAAGGCCATATGAGTACTTATAATTTATCCTTAATTTTCTAAGCATAAAAAGAATAAATGTAAATAAAAGATCGATATGTAAACCTGACACTGCAAGTATATGACTAAGTCCCAAATCTCTTATAGAATTATCATCTATAATATTTTCTCCAAGCACTACTGATATACAAAAATCAGCTGCTCTTTTTGACAAATTGTTTTCAAAAACCTTGTGGACATAAGTATAAAAATCATTCCTCAATTTTAGACCTAAATTATGAGAATTACCCTTTTTATAAATCTTTTTAATCTCTGTTTCAGAAAAGATTTCTTTGCTAGAAAGATATTTTCTATAGGAGAATAGATTAGAATTTGTGTTTGTTTGAGGAGATTTAAAGTTAGCTTGGGCTAAAAATACTTCCCCTATGGCTAAATCATCTTCCATAAAACTAACAGTTTTTTCATGTTTTTTGTTATTTTCAAAAATTAGAAAATACCTATAGCCTTCTTCCATTTTCCTCTTCTCATAAACAGTAAATTTATAGGTATCAGGCTTATAGAACCTTAATTCTTTGTTGTGAAAATTAATCTTTGCTGATAAAAATGTAATAGCAAAGGCTAAGAAAAAGTAAATAAGCTTGGAATTTTTGACATAAAAAATAAATCCTAGTCCAAATGATAAAAGGATTATTATAAAAATATTAATTTGTTCAAAACTTATGAAGGCTCCAACAGCCGCCATCATTCCAAATAAAAATAAAAATATACTTTTTCTCATAATTTCCTCTTAATTCATTATATCATATGATATAATGAAAGAGAGGTTTAAAATGACTAAGATTTACGAAAAGTTTCCAGAAATTACTAACATAAAAGCAAACGTGCTTTCCAAAAAATTTGTAAACAATAATACTTATCTTATTTTAGATAAGACTATTTTTATGCCTAAGAATGATTCGTTAAAGGATGATGAGGGTTACATATCAGGCCACAAGGTTCTGTCTATCGAAGAAAAGAGAGATAATATCATTCATCTAATTGAAGGAAAGGAAAATAGAAAAGACCTAGCTTTATCTCTTGATAAAAGTATAAGAAGAGAAAATCTATACGCTTCAAGTGCCTTTTGCTTGTTTAAGATTTTCTATAAAACTTATTATTCCACAGGTAGATTTTCCCTTGAAGCAAATGATGAAATAAATAAAATCACAATAAAAAATCCTAGCCCAGATTTTGATCCCTTTTTGATAGAGTATTTGATCAATTATTCTATAGAAAAGGGCCTAAAGATTAATTTTGACAAAGGAATAGCAGAGTTAAGTGGTATAGGCAAGGCTGTTAACAATCTAATTTGTTTTGATAATACCTACAAAGTAAAGTCTTTTAAAATTACAGATTTCTTAAAAGATGATAATTCTACAATAATTTTCTTCGAAGCTGGTTTGTAAAAAATATAAGCTATAAGATATTTCTATATTTAAACAATATAGTGATATCTTATAGCTTTTCTTATATCTACTTTTACATGATAATATATTATTGCGTAATAATTATATTTATGCTAAAATGAAGTTATTAATACAAAGGAGGTTAAAAAAATGAACAATACAAAAAGAATGGATTTTAAGCTACTGTAGAGTAAGAATCACGGGTACTCCTTGATCCTTACTATCAATTACAAGGAGGAAGCCTTAAGGCTATATGAAAAAACTAAAATTTTTATTTAAAGAGATGGATAAGTACGAACCATCTATGTTTCTTTTAATCGTACTATATTCCATATCTATAGGACTTAGACCCTTTATATGGATTGTTTCCCCTGCTTACATATTGAAAAATACTGATAAGCCTTTCTCATATTTTGTAATATTTTTCCTAATATTATTAATAATCTCAGCAATATCAAGTTTCTTTGATTCTTTTATAATGAACAATTATAGGATGAAAATGAACAACATCAGATATAATTGCATAAGAATGGTGACTAGATATTCTCTTTATTTACCTTTTGACAAGCAGAAAGATAAAACAGAAATAGAAAAAATAAATAATGCCCTCAAAGCATGTCAATCTCCTTTTGATGGTGTTGGCGGAATAATGATGAGTTTACCACCTATTGGAGCATTGATTTTCTCAATAAGTGGATTTGTTTGGATATTTTCTAAGATGGGATATCTATTACTTCTATTAATACTGGTTACAACTACTACTTATTTTGTTATAAATTACAAATCGACCCTTGTTTATACTAGATACTGGGAAAAGATGTCTCCGAATTGGAATATTTTCACTAAACTAAATTATCAATTAAGAAGTCCTGAGTCCAAGCAAGATATACTTATCTATGATTTTATAAGACTTTTTAAGTCATATTATATGAAAACTAATAAAGATAGGATAAGTGCGTACAATGATGCAAACAAGAAAGCTATTACTATATATGCCCTTGCAAGGCTTGTTAGTTTTATAAGAGATATAGCAATTTTCTATTGGCTAATCACTTCTATATTAAACGGAGTCATAGATATTGGTGATTTCTATATGTTTTTTACAGCAATCTTTGCATTTATCACTTTCAATGATGAATACACTTGGATTATATCAAATATCAAAAATGGTATGGCAAGCTTTGGATATTTCTTCGATATAATGGAGGAAAACATTGATGAAGTGGGAGAAAAACTCGAAAATACTGAAAAAACAGTGATAGAATTTAGGAATGTATCTTTCAAATATCCAAACACAGATAAATATGTACTTAAAGATATTAATTTCACTATCCACGACAAGGAGTCTCTCGCCCTAGTAGGTGAAAATGGCGCTGGAAAATCTACCCTAGTGCTTTTACTTTGTGGTTTATATAAACCAACTAGCGGAGAAATTCTCCTAAATGGAGTGAATATCAATAAATACGGCGCTAATTATAGGGATATTGTTTCAGCAATATTTCAAGATTCCCTTCTCCTACCCTTTTCAATTAGAGAAAATGTAAGTCTTGATAATAATTCATCTAATATAGATGATATTTACAAAACAACTGGTCTTGATAAGATAATTCAAAAATACGATAAAAAAGACCAGCAAACCTTGCTTAGAACTCTGGATGAAGAAGGTGTCGATCTTTCAGGAGGACAAAAACAAAGAATATTCTTATCCAGAGCCCTTAACAAGAAAACAGGTAAAATTCTAATCTTAGATGAGCCAACCGCTCAGCTAGATGCCTTAGCAGAAAGAGAGCTTTACATGCTCTACGATAAGCTAAGCGAACATATGTCGTCCATTTTTATATCTCACAGACTTGCATCTACTAAGTTTTGTGATAGGGTAATTTTTCTAAATAACGGGGAAATTATTGGCAATGACAGCCATAAAAATCTCATAAAAACTAATGAGGAATATAAGGACCTCTACGAAATTCAAGCTAAAAACTACAAGGAGGTCTTATGAAAAATATAGTTAAACTCTTTAAGAGATTTGAAGAAGATTATAGACATTTTAATTTGATAATTGTAAGTTTATCTATAATCATGGGGATATTACCAGTTATTAACATCTACGCACCAAAACTAATAATAGAAAACCTGGAAGCTAATACCAATACTAGATATATAGGAAAAATCATAGTTGCAGTTTTACTAGCTAATATTATTCTTGTCTTGTTAAGAAAAGTATATGAAGCTTATTTTACCTTGGTATTTGAATCTATGACCGACAAATTAACTTTTGAGCTTAGTGAGAAGGCAATGAAACTACCTATCGAAGATACAGATAGCAAAGATATTCAAGACAATCTTGAAAAAGCACATATTTCTGTTTTTAATATATACGACTTGTGGGAAACTTTAAATATTTCAACTAGTTCCTTTGTTACAGGTATCTTTGCACTAGTAATATTAGTTAAGCTTAATATCTTCCTTCCTCTACTAGGTCTTGGGATAATATTTGCTAATAGATATTTCGTAAATCTAATAAAGAATAATGAAATATACTATCAAAAAAAATCCGCTGGTGAAAATAGAGTCTACCGTTACTTTGCTAATTTCGCTCAAGATAACAAATATTCAAAGGACATTAAAATTTATAAGGGTGAAGAACTAATCCTTGAAAAATCTAAAAAATACATGGATAGATTGATAAACACCAACAAGGACTATTACACCAAAAACGGGATATATGGTGGAATGATGAATATCACTTCATCTATTGGCATAGTTGTCGCTCTTATTTATTTAACCTACAGGTTAACAGAAGATACCGTAAGTCTAGCTGACTTTACCCTATATTTCTCATCAATTATCCAGTTGATTAATACTGTAAATATAGTGCAGAAAAACTACGCCCAAGTGATATCTGTAAATGAAAATATGAAAAGCTACTTTGATTTCATAAATCTACCTGAAAGAGAAATTGAAAATAACAAAAATGTAGATATCAAGCTAGATAAACTTTCTATAAGATTTGATAATGTATTCTTTAAATATCCTAAGAGTAAAAATTATATATTGAGAAATTGCTCTTTTGAAATAAAAGATGGAGAAACTGTCGCTCTTGTGGGCAAAAACGGTGCAGGGAAATCAACTATAGTTAAGCTTTTATGTAAGTTCTATGATCCAACTGATGGAAATATTTACATTAATGACGTGAATATCAAAGATATAAAAGCACGAGATTACTACAAAATCCTATCTCCTACCTTCCAAGATTTTAGGCTATTTCCTTTTAAAATTAGTGAAAATATCCTAGCTAAAAAAGAAGAAGATATTTCAAGTTATGATTTAGAAAAAGTGAAAGATTCAACAAAGCTATTAGGTATTGATAAGTGGATTTTATCACAAGAAAATGGCTACTCGACATATCTAACTACTTTGTTCAGCGATACAGGCATAGAGCCATCAGGAGGAATAGGTCAAAAAATAGCCCTCGCACGATCCATGGCTCACGGTGGTAGATTTTTTATAATGGATGAACCAACCAGCGCTCTTGATCCTAGAAGCGAGCAAGAAATATTTGAAAATATGTTAGAAATATCCAAGGGACAAACATCACTATTTATATCTCACAGGCTATCATCAACAAAATACGCTGATAGGATCATAGTTTGCGATGACGGTCATATAATAGAAAATGGAAAGCACGCTGATTTGATTCACAAAAACGGCCTATACAAAAAAATGTTTGATAGTCAAAGAGAACTTTACTCATAAATCATGATACACTAAAAGAGCCTAGGTTTTTCCTAGACTCTTTTTTTAATCTTTATGAACAGTTTTTAGTTTTCTTTCTAAAAGAATTCCACCTGTAACATAAGCTATAAATTCAACTACCCAAAAGATTATAATTCTAAGGGTTGTAACTTCCATAAACTTTATCATAAGAATTGCAAGTATTATAAAAACTATCCCAATAACAAAGCAAATCTTTGCCATAGTATTATTTGCATAGTACCAATTAGCCTTGCTTTTCATAGAAAGCTCAGACCTATAACCATATTTAGTATTCATCTTGTTTTTTACCTTGTTACTTACAAATCCCATAACTATCAAATAAGCTGATAGATAAAAGAGAATCATATTCTTGTAAAGCATGTTTCCTCCTTAGAAAAATCTTTTAAACACAAAATCAAATCCCAAAAACCAAGCTGCTGAATAAAGAATAATAGATGGACCTTTACATAAAAGAATAATATAAGAAAATTTCTTTATACTTATATCAGTAAGACCAGATATGTAACAAATCAAATCATCTGGAAATAGTGGCAAGAGTATTGACCAAAATAAAAATTTCTCATACGATTTATCATTTATCTTGTGGTGATACTTTTCGTACTTTTCCTCACCTATTATCCTAATAACAATATTTTTACCAAATGTTTTAGAGATAGTAAACACCAAAATACATCCAAAACATATTGAAACATAGTTATATATAAATCCCCAGAAAGACCCAAATATCACCACACCAAATATTAAAACTGGTCCACCAGGAATAATTGGCAGAGCAACCTGCATTATATTTACAATCATAAAGGCAAGTGGTGCAAGATTTCCTTTAGATAAAATAAAATTTCTAAAATTATCAAGAGATGAAAACATCCCAATCCTGTATAAGTAAATTGAATATACTGTAAATAGAATCAATATAAAAATCGATATAATATTAAACAAATTTTTTTTAAATATTCTTTCATAAAGCCTCTTTTGTATGGTGTTCGTAATACGATAGTACATGATTTTTAGTTTCTTGTCAAATTATTTATATTAAAATCAAATATTAAATTAATCTATATTTTAACGCTTAAATGTAAAGAATACGTTATTTTATAATAAAAAAATCGAAGATTAAATTGATTATCTCAATAACCTTCGATTTATTATTTTTTATTTGCCAGCTATAGTTAAAAGTCTTTTTGTTTGATGTTCTGCAGCATCTAAGACATCATTTACAGTCTTTTCATTTTGACTTTGAGCATCTTGGGTAGCACTTACACCATAAGGGTTGCCGCCTTGTTTATAAATTGAAGGGTCAGTATATCCTGTTGGTACAATTATAGATCCCCAGTGCATAGCTGTTGTATACAAAGCTCTTATGGTTTCTTCTTGTCCACCATTATTATTTTGAGCTGAAGTAAAGGCAGTTACGTATTTGTTGGCAAGTTTTCCTTCCGCCCAAACTCCTCCAAGAGAATCTAAAAACGCCTTCATTTGGCTGGATACATTACCAAATCTAGTTGGAGTTGATAGGATAACAGCATCAGCCCATACTAAATCATCAGCACTTGCAAGCTCGATATTTTCTTCTTCTTTTAAAACTTTCTCCCAAGCTGAACCTTCAATTACATTTGATGTATCGAGCAATTCTTTAACCTTTCTAAGTCTAACTTCAGCTCCAAAACTTTCAGCAGTCTCCGCTGCCTTCTTAGCCATAGATAAGTTGACCCCAGTTTGGGAATAATATATTATAGTTAATTTTGTTTTATTCATAAATCCTCTTTCTTAATTCTACTTAACATCTTTAAGTGTATAACCAATATAAAAATTCTTAAACATTTACAAATAAATAAAAACCATCGAGCTTTAGCTAAATGGTTTTTAATATTATATATAATTTATTCTATTTATTTTTCTTACTAATAAATAATCCTGCTGTTGCTGCACCAACGACTGCAAATAATCCTGATAGTCCTGTTACACCAGTCTTTACATTTGTTGATTTTTTCTTGCTGGTAGATGTACTATCTATTTTTCTGACAGCTGGTTTTGTGCTAGTTATCCTAGATTTATTATCAGATTCTGTTTTTTTGTTTGATTCACTACTTGTTTTTTCGTCTTCTGTGTTCCATAGGTGATAGTAATACTTTCCGTCTTCATCACCTTTGGATATTGTAAATGAATCCTTGGTTTTTATATGATTTAAAGCTTCTCTAGCAGCATCTTCTGCTTCTTTTTGAGTATCATAAGCTTTGCTATCAAGTCCTGGTATGTCTTTGTCATCATCCGAATCTTCTTTATCAGGATTTTTATTATCATTTTCATTTACATTATCTTTGTTTGAATCCTTATTATCTGAATTATCTTGATCTTTATTACCTGACTCGTTCTTATCTGGATCTTTTGAATCATCTTTATCATCACCAGGCTTTACGTTATCGTTGCCTTTATCTTCATTGTCTTTATCTGGTTTAGATTCTTCTCCTACAGGAGTTAGTATAAGATCTAAAAATTTAGCATCCGTTAACTCTCCCTCTTTTGGTACTAAAATTGTACCTGTAGCTAAGAGTTTAGAGTTTTCATAATCGTTTCCATCTCTAGCTTCTATCTTATATGTTTTGCCAACTTCACCCACAAAACCGCTAAGAGATTTATGATCATAACTATTTGTTTTCCCAATTAGTATGCCATCTGTATATAGGTATACCTCTCCTGGATAATAATAATTATCAAGTCTACCACTTTTAGACCTAGCCATTAACCTCAAGTCAAATTTTTTCTGATTTGCGTTCTCACTGAGATTCATATAGACTTTTATTGTTTTATCTACACCGACTCCCCCAAATTCACTAGGAGTAGAGAAACTACCTGTTGCATAAGTTTTACCACTAGCATCTTTGATCTCAACTGAAAATGTCTCGTCTAAAGGCAAATTTAATTCTTTACTTTTATGTGAACTATATTTACCAAGGTTGTATGACTTGCCGTCAATTATAAGTGTAGATCCCGGTTTGTACCAGTCTTCTGTTTTTCTATTAGAAACTTCAATGTCTATGCGATACTTATCTTCACGTACTATATCTTTTACCTTTGGTGTTGATTCCTTATTTTGATTTGAATCATTAGATACCTTTGTAGAATCTTCATCTTCAACATTTACTTCTGGATCATTACTTTTAGGAGTATTATTTAATTCCTTCAAAGAATCTCCATTTTCATCAAGCTTTACTTCTTCATTTTCTGTAACAACTGTCTCATCATTTTGACCCATATCATCTGCATAGCTTGGTTTTATTATACTGATAGATAAAGCCAAGATTAGAGCAGATGATAAAATCATTCTCTTATTGTTTTTCATTATTTCCTCCAATTATGTGAATATTGTATATAAAATATATCATAATAATGTTTTTAAATCTTAGTTTATTCATACCAATATAAATCTAAGAGCAGAGCCAGTAAATTACTATATTAATAAATATAAAATTAAAATAAAAAAAACGTAAAATAATAATGGTATTATAATACCATACATGCTCATATGTTTTATAGTAAAATTAAACTATATATAAAAGGTGTGCTTATGAAATACGACTTATTAAAAAAAGAATTTGGATACTTTGGATCTTTTATGATTTGGGATGATACATACGATGCAAATGGACTTCCAAAAGAAATTTCCAACAAAAATTATAGAGATGAAAAACTGAATAAAGATTATATTTACCTAGCTATGAATATAAGGCTTGATAAAAAACATTTTGGCACAATTAATAATGGATACCTAACCAATAATGATATATTTGATGATGATTTGCCTGATTTTTTTATCTTCCATGGATTAAAAGATGGAAAATATAATGTAACTCCATACACAAGGCTTAACAAATTGTATACGGGGACCATTCTTGAAGGTTCTTACATTACAGATTTCTTTAAAGTTTCCCCTAAATCAAATACTCCAGATGGTTACTGTACCGCAAGTGAAAAGGAAGTATTTTCATATATTGATAGTTTAAATGAAAGTAAAAAGAAAGCTTTTCTTTGTAAACAATTAAAAGCCTTAGATAGAGAAATATTTCTTTTAGAGATTGACCATCCTAAAATTATTGTGATGGATGTAATAAAAGATTTAGTTAGCTTTTGCTTTGAGAAATATGTCAATGAAAATGATTTTCCAAATCTTTATAAAGCTTCGATTGTAGATAGTCCATCTAGTTTTGGTACTGTCCTTAGAAGACATGACAGAAATAGAATCCATGAATTTATGGTTAATATAGACCCAAAAGATTATCCAAAAAATATAATAAAAACTTTAGAAAAAAACATCGATTACCTAATGAGTCTAAAGAAAATAAATAATAGAGCTCATCTCTTATCTGTTTTCTACCTAAGTTTAGATCTTTCTTATAATTTTTCTATAGATTGCATGAATTATCTAAAATACATAAAAGAAAAGTATAGACTGGAGATTGAAAAAATATCACAAATATTTTCTAAGGAAATCATAATAGAGATTGTTAAGAATTTCTTTTTCTTATATGTAGATGAAACTAATAAATCTCCCCTACATAATAAGGTTTACTTAGATAATTTGAATAATGCAAATGCAAATTATTTGATAAGATTATCAAGAGATGTTAATTACTTATTATATCTATTAAAAACTGTAAATATATCAAACTCTTCATTTATTGTATATGATATTGATTCATATGTCTTTATTAATCTATACAAGAAAATATTAAACCTTGATGGCTTTATCTTTTTCAAAAATGACGATTTAATAAAAGATATGAATTTCGAATTTTTTGCAACTAATGTTGAATATGACAACTTCTTAAATATTAAAAATATAATTAGGGTTAATAATATTGATAAATGTCTAATTCTTATGGATTTTTCATTGATAAGTAATCCTGCATTTTTGGGAAGTAGAGTAAGTTTATTAAAAAATATAAACATAAGTCATCTTTATAACTACTATAATAAAGAGATTGCTATTATTTCCTCAAAAGATTCTAAGAACATTTCATATAAGTATTATAATGATAGTTTTACTCTAGTAAGCGATAGAAAAATAGAAAAAGATGTTTTGATGGAAAATAACTTGATAGACATATTTGACCAGCTAAATGAAATTAATAAATCTTTCAAATTAATTGATTTATTGACAGATATTAAACGTGGTAATAAAGCTAATGATTTAGCATATAATGATTATAATTCATCTTCTCATCTTTCTTTAAAGTATATTTCTAACGGAAATATAAACAAAGGGTTTTTAGATGATGAAACTTGTATCATCTATAAAGTTGATAAAGATGATATAGAAAAATCTATTACAATAGCATCGAAAGGCGACATACTATTAACTAAAAGTCTACCTTATTATGCAGTAATTGTTGATAAAAATCACGACTATCTGGTTAGTGATAATATTTATGTCCTGAAAGTAGGTACTAAAAAGGTTGATTCTTATTATATACTCGCCTATCTTTTATCTAATTCAACAAAAGATACAATAAATACACTATCTAATTCTAATATTATTTCTATGAAAACTATAAAAAATATATCTATTAGTATTTATTCTGATGATAATTCTATAGAGATTTCTAAACATATGAAAGATACTATTAACAATTTGAAAGATGCATATAATAAAATAAGCCTATTAAATACTCAAAAAGAAAAAATTTATAAAAAGTTGTAATTTTAAAATCCCTAATCTATCATAAGACTAGGGATTTTTGTATAATCATTTTTATTCTAAATAACAATATTTAAAATTTTTCCTGGAACATATATTATTTTTCTAATTTCTTTTCCTTCTATATAGGATTTGATGTTAGTATCTTCTTTTGCTGCGTTTACTGCGTCATCTTTGCTGGCGTCATTTGCCATTAGGACTTTTCCTCTTACCTTACCGTTGATTTGAACTGGCATTTCGAAGGAATCAAATGTAAGTTTGTCTTCATCATAGCTTGGCCAGCTAGTTTGATTTAGTTCTCCATCAAATTCCATCATTTCCCATAATTCTTCTGTCATATGAGGAGCAACTGGATTTAGCAAGATTAGATAAGTTTTGAAATCTTTTCTAGTAATCTTGCCTTTTGCTTTCATCTCATTTAACAAGGTCATAAGTTGAGCTATGGCAGTGTTAAATTTAAGGTTTTCGTAATCTTCACTTACCTTTTTGATAGTTTGGTTGATAACAACCTCAAGGTCCTTGCTATAAGAATCGCCATCCTCTACTATTTCGTTTAGGTTAAATACTCTTTCTAGGTATTTTCTGCATCCCCTTACGCCTTCATCAGACCAGATAGCCATTGATGAGAAATCCCCCATGAACATTTCATAACATCTTAGGGTATCCGCACCGTAATCTCTTATGATGTCATCAGGATTTATTACATTTCCACGAGACTTACTCATTTTTTGATGGTCGCTACCAAGAATCATTCCGTGACTAGTTCTCTTCTTGTAAGGCTCTTTTGTTGGTACTACTCCAATATCATAGAGGAATTTGTGCCAAAATCTTGAGTAAAGCAAGTGGAGGGTAGTATGCTCCATTCCACCATTATACCAATCTACTGGTGAGTAATAATCTAGATCTTCTTTGCTAGCTATAGCATCTTTATTAGCTGGATCCATATATCTTAGGTAGTACCAACTTGATCCTGCCCATTGAGGCATGGTATCTGTTTCTCTTTTAGCTGGTTTTCCACAAATTGGACAAGTTGTATTTACAAACTCGTCAATCTCAGATAAAGGAGATTCTCCTGTTGCTGTTGGCTCATAAGATTCTACTTCTGGAAGTTTTACTGGTAGTTCGTTTTCATCAACTGGAACCCATCCATGTTCCTCACAGTAGATCATTGGAATTGGTTCTCCCCAATATCTTTGACGAGAGAATACCCAATCTCTTAGCTTAAAGTTAGTTTTTGCCTTGCCAAGTCCTTTTTCTTCTATATATTCTATTGCCTTTTTCTTGGCATCATTTGCAGATAGTCCATTTAGGAAATCAGAGTTTATCGCTTTTCCTTTGTTTATATCTGTTGTAGGAAGTTCTTCTCCTGTGTCATATACAGGTATGATTGGCATATCAAATTTTTCTGCAAATTCAAAGTCTCTAGAATCGTGAGCAGGTACAGCCATGATTGCCCCTGTACCATAGGTCATTAAAACATAATCAGATACCCAAATTGGTATTTCCTTGTTATTTAGAGGGTTAATAGCTGAAATACCTTTTATCATAACACCTGTTTTATCTTTGTTTAGTTCTGCTCTTTCGAAATCAGATTTTTTCCTAGCTTCTTCTTGGTAATCTTCAATTTCTTGGTAATTTTTGATTTCTTCTTTGTATTTTTCTAGAACTGGGTGTTCTGGACTAACAACCATATAAGATACACCGAATATAGTGTCTGGTCTTGTGGTATAAACAGTAAGTTTATCTTCCTTATCTTTTAATCTAAAGTCTACATCACATCCGTGACTTCTACCTATCCAGTTTATTTGGCTTGCCTTAATTCTTTCTTCAAAATCAACTTCTTCTAAGTCATCTATAAGTCTGTCCGCATATTCAGTTATTTTTAGCATCCATTGATTTTTCATCTTGTGAACTACTTCTGTTCCACATCTTTCACACTTACCATCTACTACTTCTTCGTTAGCAAGTCCTACTTGGCAAGAAGGACACCAGTTAACTGACATTTCATTTTTGTATGCGAGTCCATGCTTATACATTTGTATGAAAATCCATTGACTCCACTTATAATAGTCAGAATCAGTTGTATTTATTTCTCTATCCCAATCAAATGAAAAACCAATTGACTTCATTTGTGCTTTAAAGTTTTTGATATTGTCTTCAGTTACTTTTGCTGGGTGGATCTTATTTTTTATAGCATAGTTTTCTGTAGGTAGACCAAAGGCATCCCAACCCATTGGATACATTACATTCTCTCCCTCAAGTCTTCTCTTACGAGCAACTACATCTAGTGCTGTATATGGACGAGGGTGACCTACATGGAGTCCTTGGCCAGATGGATAAGGAAACTCTACAAGTGGGTAGAATTTCTTCTTATTTTTATCTATTTCTGACTTAAATGTTTTTTCTTCATCCCATTTCTTTTGCCATTTTTTCTCTATGGCATTTGGATTATATTCTACCATAAATCCCCCTAGTTCTTTTCAGAAAATGCGTGAACATATCTTGGATATGCAAGTACGTCTCTAATGTTTTTCATTCCTGTAACATACATTACAGCTCTTTCAAATCCTAGACCAAATCCAGAGTGAACTACTGTACCAAATCTTCTTAGATCTAGGTAATTTTGATATTCTTCAGGTTTTAGTCCATTTTCTTCCATAGATTTGTAAAGTTCTTCGTATCTTTCTTCCCTTTGAGATCCACCGATTAGCTCTCCTACACCTGGCACTAACATGTCAAAGGCAGCTACAGTTTTTCCATCGTCATTTCTTTTCATGTAGAAAGCCTTGATGTTTTTAGGGTAATCTGTAACAAACACTGGACCATCAATTATTTTTTCTGAAAGATATCTTTCGTGTTCTGTTTGAAGGTCAATTCCCCATTCTACTGGGAACTCAAATTTTTCACCTGATTCTTGTAATAGTTCTATCGCTTTTGTATAAGTTACTCTAGCAAAATCTGCATCTCTTAGTTTTTCTAGTCTTTCAATTAGACCTTCGTCAATCCATTTATTGAAAAATTCCATTTCATCTGGAGCATTTTTAAGTAAATAGTCTATAGCGTATTTTATCATATCCTCTGCTACATCCATAGCTAGGTTATAATCTGTAAAAGCCATTTCTGGCTCTAACATCCAAAATTCTGCCGCATGTCTTGGAGTATTTGACTCTTCTGCTCTAAATGTTGGACCAAAGGTATATACATCACCAAAAGCCAGTGCATAATCTTCTGCTTCTAGCTGACCTGAAACTGTCAAATAACTTTTTTTGCTGAAAAAGTCCTTGCCATAATCAACTGATCCATCTTCTTTTCTTGGTGGATCGTTCGCATCTATAGTTGTGATATTAAACATTTCACCTGCACCTTCGGCATCTGATGCTGTTACTATTGGTGGGTTAATGTATACAAATCCTCTTTCTTGGAAGAAGTTATGAAGAGCATAAGCAAGTACACTTCTAACTCTAAATACTGCTCTGTATGTGTTAGTTCTTGCTCTTAAATGAGGAATAGTCCTCATATACTCAAGAGTCTGTCTTTGTTTTTGGATAGGGAACTTTTCTGAAGATTCACCTAAAACTTTTACTTCTTTTGCTTGGATTTCGTATGGGTTTTTAGAATTTCCTGTTTTTACTAAGGTTCCTATAACTTCTAGTGATGTTGATAAGAATTGCTTGTCAAGGTCAACATAATTTTCTATATCACTTGCTACAACTATTTGTAAGTTTTTAAAAGTTGTTCCATCATTTAACTCAATAAATCCTACATTCTTACCGAATCTTTGATTCCTAATCCAACCGTAAACAGTTACTTCTTTGTCTACATACTTATCTACTTCGTTTAATATATCTCTAATCTTCATTATTCCCTCTCTTCATTTTTTTAAGTCTTTCAATCATTTTCTTCTCAAAACCTATAGCTTTAGGTTCATAGAATCTCTCGTTCACATATTCATCTGGCAGGTATGTTTGATCTACAAACCCTCCAAAATCATGTGGATATAGATACTTATCATGGACCAAGTTTTTTGAACCCTTGTAGTGGGTATCCTTTAATTTATTTGGAACTAACTCGTCCTTATTATTCTTCACAAAATCCAAGGCCTTATCAATAGCAAGATATGCTGAGTTACTCTTAGGAGCAGCACATAAATAGCAAACTACTTGGCTTAAGATTATCCTTGCCTCTGGAAGTCCAACTGTATTTATAGCATTAAAACAATTTGTTGCCATCAAAAGAGCATTTGGATCTGCATTTCCAATGTCTTCTGATGCAAAAATAATCATTCTTCTAGCGATAAATTTGATATCTTCTCCAGATTCTATCATTTTTGCCAGATAATACAAACTTGCATCAATATCAGAACCTCTCATTGATTTGATGAAGGCACTTGTCGTATCGTAATGTCTATCACCGTTTTTATCATAGATAGATATTTTTTTCTGAGTAGAATTTTCAATTGTTGACTTATCTATTACTATTCTACCATCTTTCTCATCTTCTGAAAATATAGCTATCTCTAGTGCATTTAAAAGTGCTCTAGAATCGCCATTTGAATATGAAATGAGCGTTTTTCTAGCTTCTTCATTTATTTCAATGTTTTTGCCCTTCAAAATCTCATCTTTACTAATGGCAATATCTATAAGTTTTTCAAGGTCTAAATCACTTAGTTCCTTTAGCTCAAAGACATACATCCTAGATATAAGAGCCTTGTTAATCTCAAAATAGGGATTTTCTGTCGTAGCACCTATTAAGGTTATAGTCGAATCCTCAACAAAAGGTAAAAGATAATCTTGCTGACTTTTATTAAACCTGTGAATCTCATCTATAAATAAAATAGTCTTCTTATTTTCAAAAGATAGATTATCTTTTGCTATCTGAACTTTTTTCTTAAGATCAGATATACCACTTGCAACTGCGGATATTTCTTCAAAAGCCATGTTGGTCTTTTCAGAAATAATCTTTGCAAGGCTTGTCTTTCCAACGCCAGGTGGCCCATAGAAAATACAAGAATAAATCCTATCTGCTTTTATCATCCTTCTTATAATCTTGCCTTCCCCGACCAAATGCTCTTGACCAATATACTCATCCAAGTTTTTTGGTCTAAGTCTATCAGCTAGAGGAGCCGATTTTTCAAGTTCTCTTATCCTATTTAGTTCAAATAAATCCATACTTCATCCTTTATAAGAAAAAAGATGCTAGTCTGTAGCATCTTCTTTATCTTTTAAACTTTTTATTTCATCATAAAAGGAATCTACATCCTTAAATTCTCTATACACCGATGCAAACCTAACATAAGCTACAGGGTCAAGTTTCTTAAGCTCCTGCATAACTAATTCACCAATGTAGGTTGAGTCCACTTCCTTAAGTCCAGTATGGTTAATCTCAGTTTCTATATTTCTTGCTACTTTTTCGATATCCGCCATAGTTACAGGCCTTTTCTGACAGCTTTTTACAATCCCATATATTAATTTGGATGGGTCATAGGCTTCTCTAGTTTGATTTTTCTTTACAACCATAATAGTAGAATCTTCATACCTTTCATATGTCGAAAACCTACGATCGCAATCTTCACAAAGACGTCTGCGTCTAATTGCTCTGTCATCTTCAGTGGACCTAGAATCTAGTACTCTGGTATTATTCGAATTGCAGTAGGGACACCTCATATTATTTTAAGAAATCTGGCAAATCAAAGTCATCAAAAGGATTTGATGATTTTTTGTTAGCTGATCTTTGTGGAGCATTCAAATCATCTGAGCTTCTTCTGTTAGATGGAGCTTGTCTTCTTTGTGGAGTTGGATTATCAAATCCTGTTGCAATAACAGTAATCTTGATATCATCTCCTAGAGAATCATCACTACCAACACCGAAGATGATGTTTGCATCTGAGTCTATATTGTCCCTGATTAGCTCTGCTGCCTCATTCGCTTCCATTAGTCCAACTTCTGCTGCAGTTACATTTAGTAATACTGCATTAGCACCTTCAATGCTTGTTTCAAGTAGTGGAGAATTAATAGCAGCCTTAGCAGCTTCAACAGCTCTATTTTCACCATTTGCTCTACCAATACCCATGTGAGCAATACCTTGATCAGACATAATTGATTCAACGTCAGCAAAGTCAAGGTTAATTACATTAGGTACAGCGATTAGCTCAGATATACCACTTACAGCATCCATAAGAACTTGGTCTGCCATCTTGAAAGCATCTACCATAGATGTTCTTTTTTCTACGATTTGAAGAAGTCTATCATTTGGAATTGTGATAAGTGTATCTACATTTTCCTTAAGTCTTTCGATTCCGCCTTCAGCTTGATTTTGTCTTTTTCTACCTTCAAAAGTAAATGGCTTTGTTACAACACCAACTGTAAGAATTTCCATTTCTTTAGCTACTTTTGCAACTACTGGAGCGGCACCTGTTCCTGTTCCACCACCCATACCAGCAGTAATAAATATCATATCTGCACCTTTTATAGCATCAGATATTTCGTTTTTAGATTCTTCTGCAGCCTTTTCTCCAACTTCTGGATTAGCTCCTGCTCCAAGTCCTCTTGTAAGCTTTTCCCCAATTTGAAGTCTTACATCTGCATTTGACTCTTGTAGAGTTTGTAAATCAGTGTTTAGTGCTAAAAATTCTACTCCTGATAAACCACTTTCTCTCATTCGGCTGATAGCATTGTTTCCACCGCCACCAACACCTATAACTTTGATTTTAGCTAAAGAGCCGTTATCCATATCCATGTTAATGTTTGCCATACTTTCCCCCATTTTTCTAATAAGATAATTTTATATTAAGAACCTTCGTTTATTTCAACTATTGGTTTCTTTCCATTTGTTAAGTTAATAGAAGAAACATCTTGGTCCTTACTTTCTACATCCTTTAATATTGATTCTAGCAAGCCGAGCTTGTAGGTAATTTCATCCATGTTGCCAAAATCAACTACTATATCTTTAACTATTATACCAATATGAGCTTTGTTTTCCAAATTTAATTCACTAATAGAATCCATATAAGAAGTTTTTTTAACTTTGTTGATAAATTCCTTATAATCAGCATCTTGACTAAATTCTTTGATGCCTTTCTCACTCGCTGAAGCAATATTTATCTTGATTAAAGAATCCTTGAGATTATTAGATAACTTGTCATCTTCTAAGATGCTTACTTTATTAGACAAGTAAGTTATTTTATCATCATCTTCTATATAAAATTCTGGGTAAATTTCACTTATTTTAATATTTATTACTTTAGGAAACTTTTTAGTAACCTCAGCCTTTTCTATAGTATCATTTTCCAAAAGTTTCTTTTCTTGTTTTTTGGTATTGTAGAATAAAATATTTTTGCCTATAGGGTTTTCAATTCTCGAAATAACATCTGTCACTTGAATTCTCTCGTTTCCCTCAACAAAAACCTGACCAATCTTTAAATAAGGATGTCTTAGAGTATTTATAATAATAGTTAAAATCCCAATGAAAACAAGAAATCCAACGAATCTTTTGTTAAAAATCTTGCCGTTTCTTTTATTAGGTCTTACCTTTCTAGGACTGTCATTATTATAAGAGCCTTGGTTTCTAGTATCTCTGTGTCGAGTCGCTTTTCTAGTATTTGTAGATTTTCTATTATCCTTCATTGTTTACTAGCTCCTCTATTATCTTAAATATTTTATCCCCAGCATCTTCATCAGCTAATTTATGAGCATTAACTCCCATATTCTCTAGCTTGTCTTTATCACTAACAATTTCTTTAATCTTATGATCTAAAACGTCTCCAGATAATTCTTTTTCTAAAATCATTTCTGATGCACCGTTTATGACATAGGTTTCAGCATTAAACTGTTGATGGTTTTCCGTAGTGTATGATTTAGGTATTAGAATAGATGCTTTTGATACTGCAGATATTTCTGATAGACTCATAGCTCCAGATGAAGCTATTATCAAATCGCTAACACCATAAAAAAGATCAATGTTATCAATATATGGAAAGACTTTTAAGTATGGAGATTTTTCACTTTCTTCTATAAAGTCATCATAATACCTGTTTCCAGTTTGATGAAGAAGATAGTATGACCCATCCAATTTCTTGGATAATTCTTTTACCGCTTCATTCATGAAATAAGAACCGTTGCTACCACCAAAGGAAAATACTACTGGTCTATCTTTTTTGATACCTAACTTATCTAGATCTTCGGAAGTGTATGCTAGGTTGAAATTTGTCCTCACAGGATTTCCAGTAACTACTATATTTTCAGTGTGTTTGAAGTGTTTCTTTGCTTCTTTGTAGGAAATTAGAACCTTGTCTACTTTATTAGATAAAAATTTGGAAGCTACTCCTGGATATGAATTTGACTCGTGAACTACACTTGGTATGTGCTTTTTGCTTGCTTGATATAAAATAGGTGCACAAACATATCCTCCAGTTCCTATCACAAGGTCAGGTTTATATTCTTTGATTATTTTTTTAGCTTTGTTAAATCCTTTTAGATTTTTAATCAGTGATATAAATAATTTTTTATTAATTTTTCTTGGAATTCCCATACCTGGTAGGTCTACGAATTGGTAGCCATATTTTTGGGCTATAGATTCTTCTGGTCCACCTTTTATTCCTACATACAAAATCTCAGTATCTTTTATTTCTTTTTCTAGCTTTTGTGCTATGGCTATGGCTGGATAAATATGTCCTCCGGTACCACCACCAGAAATAATTACTCTCATTTAATCTTCCTTTTTTTATATTCTAAGACTTTAGCTTTGAAGTCCTCACCCCTTAGCTCAAAGTTTTTGTACATATCCCAAGATGCACTAGCCGGTGATAACAAAATTACATCACCATAACTTGCATGATCAAAGGATATATCAACTGCCTCTTTCATGTCCTTTGCTTTAATATAAGAAACTCCCTCTTCTTTGCATAAGTTTGCTAAAATGTCAGAAGTCTCTCCCATTATCACCATGAGTTTACCCTTTTTTTTAAAGGCCTTAACATATGCAGAATAATCAATATGCTTATTGTAACCGCCTGCTATAATGATAATTGGATTATCAAAACTTTCTATAGCCTTGACTGAACTATCGACATTTGTTCCTTTTGAATCGTTATATACTTTAACACCCGAAATGGTATCCACATATTCAAGCCTATGTTCGATTGATTTAAAAGTTTTTAAGGCTTTTTTTATATCTGAAATATCAATACCAAACAGATAAGCACAAAGGCTTGCTGCCATAATATTTTCATAATTATGATTTCCTATTACTAATAAATCATCGACATCAATTAATTTTTCTATCTTTTCATCTTTTAAATAAACAGTAGAATCTTTTAAGAAAATTCCTCTCTCGACTTCATTTTTAGATGAAAATTCGTATATTTTAGCCTTGTAAGAAGGTCTATGATTTTGTAAGATTTTATCTTCGTGATTTATAATTAGATAATCATCTTCATATTGATTCTTGCCTATATTTATTTTGGAATTTATATAGTCATCAAATGTTCCATGCCAATCAATATGATCTTCACTTATGTTTGTTATGGTAGCTATTTTAGGCTTATAATTTTTGACATCATGAAGTTGGAAGCTTGAAAGTTCGCATACAAATACAGCATCTTTGTTTGTAGCCATCTGCCACAAAATTCCTTCTCCAATATTTCCAACAGATATAGCTTTCACGCCCGATTCATTTAATATATGGGTCACCATAGATGTAGTTGATGTTTTGCCATTTGTACCAGTTATAGAAATTATTTTTGCATCAGGAAATAGCCTATAAGAAAGCTCTATATCAGAAATAATTTCATATTTCCTAGAAAGTCTTTTAACCATTTCATCGTGAGGAGGTATTCCTGGAGATTTAACTACAAATTCATATGGAATCGTATCTATTTCTAAATCAGAAATAGGGCTATACTTATAGCCCTCTAATTCCTTAACATTTTTTTTATTTTTGTCATAGGTATATACTTCATATCCCTCTTTTTCTAATGTTTTTACTGAAGATATACCAGTTAGTCCTAAACCATATACTAAAACTTTTTTCATACTAATGCCGCCAATGTTATCATACACAAAATTACAGATACTACTGTAAATGAAACTACTATTTTTGCTTCCTTATATCCTTTTAATTCAAAGTGATGGTGGATTGGAGTCATAAGAAATACTCTTTTTTTGTTTCTATGTCTGTAGCTTAATACTTGGATTATTACAGACAAAGTTTCCATAACATAAATTCCACCAAATATTATTAGATATATTGGTATTCTTAAAACTATAGATAAGGCTACAACCGCTCCGCCTATAGCCATAGATCCAGTATCACCCATAAATACTGATGCTGGATTTGAATTAAAGAATAAGAAACCTAGAAGTGTACCCATCATGATATAAGAAAATAGCTCGCTATCTGTATCTTTTCCTATTATTGCAAGAGTTATAAACACTGGAACAGATACGCTTGCTAGTAGTCCATCAAGACCATCTGTTAAGTTTGTCGCATTAGTTGTTCCTACAATTATGAAGATCATAAGTGGAATGCCTAGTATGCCAAGTTTTAAATCGAAGTTTGTAAATGGTATTCTAAATAGCTCAATACTATCTCTATCATTTATAAATGCCATAACTGTAATAATTACAGCAAGAGCAAATTGAAGAACCAATTTTCCCTTTGGGCTCAATCCTTCTGATTGCTTTAGTACTAGCTTTCTAAAGTCATCTATAAATCCTATCGCACCAAAGCCAAGCATAGAAATTATCAGAATTGCATTTTGTAGGTTAAAATCTAAAAATACTAACGATAAGATAAGTGTAGCTATCATAAAAATGATACCACCCATTGTTGGAGTTCCAGCTTTTGAATAATGACTCTTTGGACCTACGTCTCTTATATTTTGTCCTATTTTTCGTTTCTTAAGGATTGGTAGAATTAGCAAACCAAGTCCCAAACTTACGAGTATGCTTATAATAATTAATAAATATTTGTTCATAAATTATTTCCTATCTACATTTAATTTGACGGTGTTATCTTTATCCGTATAAACCATGCCCAAATCTTCCAAGGCATATCTTTGGATTTTGTTAATATCAATAGTATTTTCTAACTTTTGACTTAACCTATCCCTCTGGAGTTCATAAGAGATTATATCCGCCTTCAATGTATTATACTCATATCGTCTAGCTTGCAAGCTTCTTTGTTTAAGAAAGGCAGAAACTGCCAAGGATAAAACGACAAGAAAACAAAGACTTGATACTAAAAGCTTAAACTTTTTATCTTTTTTCTTTAGCTCTTGGATTTTTCTAGCCTGATTTTTTTTACTGTTTTCTTTTACCTTAAGTCTTTTCCTTTTTCTATTTTTATTTGTAATATTTGGTGCTCTTTCTTCCATTTTTATATCCTTTGACAAACTCTTAGCTTGGCAGGTTTTGCTCTCGAGTTTTCTTTTAGTTCTTTTTTACTAGCTGTGATTGGCTTTCTTGTTATAATCTTTACCTTTGCTTTGTGATTGCAAACACACACAGGAAATTCTGGTGGGCAAATGCAATCAGTTGCCAAATCCTTAAATTTATTTTTAACAATCCTATCTTCTAGCGAATGAAATGTTATGATAGCAAGCCTTCCATCTTTATTTAAGTGATCGACAACCTTATCTATAGTATCTTTTAAAACATCTAATTCTCTATTAACTTCAATTCTTAGGGCTTGAAATACTCTCTTTTCAGGATGGGCTTCATTAGATTTTATAGATTTAGTAACTATATCTTTTAATTTAAAGGTAGTATCTATCCTATAATCTTCTCTTGCCTTAATAATATTTTTTGCAATAAGTCTTGAGAACTTCTCCTCGCCATATTCAAAAAATATTTTCTCTAGCTCATCCTGAGAGTATTCATTGACAATTATCTCTGCTGTTAACTCATTTTCTTGGTTCATCCTCATATCCAACGGACCGTCTTTCATATAAGAAAAACCTCTATCAGCGTTGTCTATTTGGTATGAACTTACGCCAATGTCCATCAAAGCCCCATCTATATAATCAAAGCCAAGGTCTCTTAATATTTCATCGATTTTTTCAAAGTTACTATTTACAAAGATAACATTAGAAAAATCTTTTAAGTTTTCCTTGGCTGCTTCAATGGCTTCTTTATCCTGATCTAGTGCTATTAATGTCCCTTCATCAGAAAGTCTTTCCAAAATCATTTTAGAATGTCCGCCTTTTCCTAGGGTTAAATCTAAATAGACACCATCAGGTTTTATATTCAAATTTTCTATAGTTTCAGTTGCAATAACTGGTATATGTTCAAATTTCATCTTATTCATCCATTATATCGGACAAATTCACCTCTACTTCATCAATATATGCCTGCCATCTTTCTCTGTCCCACAACTCTATGGTTGTGTTATTTCCAATAATCATAGCTTCGTCTTTGATTCCACTATAATCTTTGAGGTTCTTGTTTAATAAAATTCTTCCTTGTTTGTCAAGACTCATTTTAACTGTAGATGAGAAAAACAGCCTTTTTATGGCTCTATTTTTTTTGCTTTCGTTTATTCTTTCGTCTAACTTCTGCGATTGTTTTACAAATTCTTCTTCTGTATAAATTATGAGAGAATTTTCTGGTCCTTTGGTGATGTAGAAATCTCCCTTTAGATTTTCTCTAAATTCACTAGGCATCATTATTCTATTTTTAGAATCTACTTTGTGAGTGAATTCACCTAAAAACATTTTCTACCACCTTCTACCACTAACATCCACTTTATAATCATTTTATCCTATAACAAAGATATTTGCAACAAAAAAAGCCGACCTCATAGTCGACTTAAAACTTTAACAATTTAAAATTATCAAGTTATTTTCATTTAAATTTCACTATTCTATCTTTTTTGCCTGCTTTTTTCTTATCCTTGATAATTTTATTATAGTATGGTGGGACATTTTTCTTCATCGCCCAGATAAAAAGCCCTAAACCTAGTATAAAATATACAATACTTACAAGTTGGGCTGTTCTTAAAGATCCAATATACAAGGAATCAGTTCTTAAGCCTTCTACGAAAAATCTCAATACTCCGTAAGCCATAAAGTATATTGCAGTTTGTTTACCTTTAGACGGATTTTTCTTCCTATAATTAATTAAAAATAAGAAAATTAAAATATCCCCTAGGGATTCATACAAAAATGTTGGATGAACCTTTACACCATCTATTACAATTCCCCAAGGAAGATCAGTTGGTCCACCATGAGCTTCGGAATTTGCAAAGTTACCCCAACGGCCTATTCCTTGAGCAAGAACTAATGAAGGAACCATTACATCCATCAAATCTATTATTGGAATTTGCTTTTTCTTGGCATATATAAATAAAGCAATACTTCCAAATAATATACCACCATGAATGGCGAGTCCACCAGCTCTAAAGTTAAGAATCTGGGATGGATTTGCTCCATAATAATCCCACTCAAATAGCACATACCAAAACCTAGCTCCAAGTATTCCTATTGGTAAAACTACAAAGAGAATATCATAAATAAAGTCTTCGTCAAAACCTCTTTTAACAAATTCTTTTTTGGCAAATTGAGCTGCTATGATTATCCCAGTTACAATTATTATTGCATACCAGTAAATTTCTATACCAAAGATCCTAAATGCCACAGGATCTATATTAAATTCCATAACTTAGCCTCGCCTTAGTCATCCCAGTTTGAATAAACTTCTTGAACATCGTCATTATCTTCTAGAGTGTCTATTAACTTGGTAAGTTTTGATTTTTGGTCTTCGTCGTCTACTTTAATTAAATTTTGTGCAAGATATGAAATATCTGCGCTTTCAACCTTGTAACCAGCTTTTTTCAAGTTATCATTTGCATCATTGAAAGCTTGAACATCTGTTATAGCTTCGAAAAACTCTCCCATATCTTTAACATCTTCACAACCTGCTTCTAATGCATCCATCATGAATTCGTCAAAATCTTTGCCTTCACTATTTACGATGATATCCCCTTTTCTATCGAACATAAACATTACAGATCCATCAGTTCCAAGGTTGCCGCCGTTTTTATCAAAGGCATGTCTTACATCAGGAGCTGTTCTATTTTTATTATCTGTTAGGCAATCTACAATTATAGCTACTCCACCTGGTCCATATCCTTCATAGATTATTCTTTCGAAACTATCTGATGCTTCATCGCCAGCAGCCTTTTTGATAGCTCTATCTATGTTATCATTTGGCATGTTATCAGCCTTAGCTTTTTCAATAGCAGTCTTTAAAGCTGGGTTGTAATCAGGATTAACTCCACCTTCTTTTGCTGCTACTGTAATATTTCTAGCGTGTTTTGTGAAGATTTTTCCTTTTTTTGCATCTTCACTACCTTTTTTATTTTTAATTTTGCTCCACTTATTATGTCCTGACATATTTCCTCCTAGTTTTCTTCAAATAGCATTACACTTTTTATGTTATTTATAGTTATATTGGCACTGGTTAGATTGATTAGGTCTTTTTCAAACTTTCCAAATTGGTCTTCTCTTACATAGATTTTGATTTTGACCTCATCCGTAAAATCCTTATCTATAACTAAAAAATCATTTTCATTTATGTAGTTTTCGATAAGACCCAATACCGTATACGAATGAATTAATTCTACTACAAAATACTCTCTCTTACAAACTACATTTGGTGAAATCGTATCAGCTACTCCCCTAGAATAAGCTCTTACTAGTCCTCCTTTTCCAAGAAGTTTCCCACCAAAATATCTTGTAACTACAACAGCTACATTTCTTACATTTTCTTTTTCTAAAACTGATAACATGGGAAGACCCGCAGATCCTTGAGGTTCTCCATCATCTGAGTATCTTTTTATTTCTGGTAGTTCATTGATTATATAGGCATAGCAGTTGTGAGTAGCTTGCTTGTGGATTTCTCTTATTTCTTCTATGAAATCTATGGCTTCTTCTTCGCTTTCCACAAATCTTGCATTTGTTATAAATCGTGATTTTTCTTCTTCAAATTCTGCTTGCTTATCACCCTTAATTGTCCTGTAATTTTTCAATATATCTGTCATACTTGGCATAATCCTCTTTGCTTATCTCTAAGGTAAGCCTACTACCACTTTCATCATATTCTCTTTCTAGGATATCATAATTACTCATCAAATAATCCATAACTTTTCCATCGGAAAAAGGAATATGCATATCAACTAGCTCATAATCTTCTTTTATTATTGCTACAATTTCTTCTTTTAGTCTAACTAGATCATCATCTTTGTGAGCTGATATATATATTTTATTTGCATCTCTTTTGTATAGGCTAACAGAAAATTCATCATCTACCTTATCCATCTTGTTAAAAACATAGAGGATTTCCTTATTACCAATCTCTATATCTTTGAGTGAATTTTCTATAGTTTCTATTTGATGGTCTATATTATGTGATGAATCTATTACTATCAGTAGCATATCTGCAAATCTAACTTCATCTAGTGTTGTTAAGAAAGAATCCGTTAGCTCCTCTGAAAGATTATCTATAAAACCAACTGTATCTGTCAAAGTTACCTTAGTATTTGAAAAATCAAGTCTCCTAGTTGATGTATCTAGCGTTGCAAAAAGAAGGTCGTCTGAATAGACGAATTTCTCCTCACCAAATAATCTTAGCATTCCATTTAATATGGTGGATTTTCCAGCATTAGTATATCCCACAAGCGAAATATTGTGAATATCCTTACGAGATTGTCTGTTGATTCTTTTGGTCTTTTCTACATCTTTTAAGGCTTTCTCTAAAGATTTTATATCCCTAACTATCGCACGCTTATCAGTTTCAAGCATTGTTTCTCCAGGTCCTCTTGTACCTATTCCACCTGCTTGTCTGGAAAGATAAGAAAACCATTTATTAATCCTTGGCAGTTGATATTTTAGCTGAGCAAGTTTAATTTTAAGTCTAGATTCCCTAGTGTTTGCTCTCATAGCAAAGATATCTAAGATAAGGGTAGTCCAATCAACAATGTGAAGCTTAGTTTCTTCTTCAAGGTTATATAATTGACTTGCTGACAGCTCAACATCAAAAATAACTGTATCTATATCATTCTTTTTGGCAAGATCCATTATCTCTTCTACTTTTCCCTTGCCTATATAAAATCTTGGGTTAACTTTTGATATATTTTGCGAAACGTATGCTACAGTTTCTCCGCCAGCAGTATTTATTAAAGATTCTAATTCGTAGATCTTATTATCAAGATCATCATCTTTGTTTACTACATTTACTTGTATTACTTTTTGCATAAATTTCCTTTCTATCTTAACTATACGACATCAAGAGTATTTATAAAAGCTAACAATTGTGGAAGTATTTACTTAAAAATGATAAAATGATATTACCTATAATAATATGAAAAAAACATGGAGGCATTATGCATAAAAAACTTGCCACCCTTGTTGGGAAAATAGTATTAGTAGTTATATTATTTGTAGCAGGACTCGGAGTAGTTTTAGCAGGTATGATGGGTGGAGCAGTAATTGAAGTTATGAAAACAGCTCCAAACATTGATGCTAACAGTATAAAATACGAGATGAGTCAAAACTCAACGATAGTGGATGAAGATGGAAATGAAGTCGATTCGATAGCTACAAGCGAATACAGACAGATAGTTGATTATGATGATATACCAGAGAATTTAAAAAATGCATTTGTCGCAGTTGAAGATGAAAGATTTTATAAACACAATGGTATAGATCCAATGTCTATCATAGGTTCAGCCTTTGAAAACTTAAAAGCAGGATCTATCGTAAGAGGTGGATCTACAATTACTCAACAGCTCGCAAGAAATACATACCTTTCTAACGATCAAACTTTTGAAAGAAAGATCAGAGAGATATATTTGGCTTTAGAGATTGAAAAATATCTAGATAAAGACGAAATACTTGGGGCTTATCTAAACAGAGTGTTTATGGGTCAAAATTCTTTCGGTGTCCAAGCTGCAGCAAAAACATATTTCAATAAAGATGTTTCTGAGCTTAACTTAGCTCAATGCGCGACTCTCGCTGGTATAGTTCAGTCCCCTTCAGAAAATTCTTTATATAAATCTATAAGAACTAGTGAAGTTACAGATCAAAGAGTTTTGGGAGAGTTTTCAATAGATGGTAGCAAATATTCTGCAGTCTACAATAAAGCTCCTTATGAAAGAGAAAAATATGTTCTTGATAAAATGCTCGAAAACAAAAAGATAACTGAAGAAGAATACAATGAAGCTATAAATTTTGATGTAGCAGAAACAGTCGAACCTGCTGAGAGAAAGAAATCTAAAATTGCAAGCTATTTCAACTCTCTTTTGGAAAAACAAGTTGTAAGAAAGCTAATGGAAACTCAAAATATTTCTGAAAGTCAAGCTTGGGATAAGCTATACTATGGTGGTCTTAAAATCACAACAACTGTTGATGAAAATATCCAAGGCCAACTGGAGGATATTTATGCGAACTTTTCAGAATATCTTATCGGTAATAGTCAAGGATTGGGATATGCTCCAATTCTAAGTCTCTCTTATGATAATTGGGGAAATATTATAAACTCTAGTGGATCTGTTCTATATTATAGCAAGTCAAATTTACTAGATGATAATAATGATATTTATCTAAATCCAAATGAGGCTTGGTTTGATGAAGAAGGAAACTTCGTAATATCTTCATACAAGTGTAGACTAGATCAAACAAACCTAATATTTGAGAACTTCTACAGTTTAGATGAAGAAAATTCAAACTTAAGAACCCACAGAACTGGCATAATAGAGTTTCAATCAAATGAATACGTCTATGCGAATGATAATGACGACATAATAATTAGTAAAAAATATCTAGAAAACAATAGTAATATCTTAATAGACCATGAAGATGGATCATACAGCATTAATAAAGACTTCTACGATATTGATCTTAATGGTGTAATCCAACCTCAATCATCATCTGTTGTTATTGACCAAAAAACAGGTCACATTAAGGCACTGATGGGCGGTAGAGATCAAGAAGGAATAAATATCCTAGATAGAGCAAGTGCTGTGCCAAGACAACCTGGTTCATCAATTAAGCCAATCGCGACCTATACTGCAGCTCTCGACAACGGATTTAACCTTGCTACTGGTATGGATGATGTACCATTTGAACTAAATGAAGAAGGTACTCCTTGGCCAAAGAATATTTATGACTATTATCTAGGAGTGACACCTATTAGAGATGCCATAAAGATGAGTATTAATACAATAGCTGTTAAAACTTTGGACACTGTAGGTATAGATAAGAGCCTTGAATACCTTAAGAATTATGGAATAATTAGAGAGAATAATGATAATTTTGTAACCAAAGATGAAGATCCTGATACTAATGATGAAAATTTAGCTGCTATGGGTCTTGGAGCTATGAGTCATGGTTTAACAAATCTTGATATGACTGCAGCTTTTGCAGCTCTTGCCAATGAAGGAAACTACAATGAACCTTTGACATTTTCAAAAATTGAGGATTCGCAAGGAAATGTTTTATTTGATGATGAAAATATAATAAAACATGAAGTAACAAGTCCTGAAACAGCATATCAGGTTACATCTGCCCTTCAATCTGCTGGTGAATATTATGAAAATATCCACCTTAATGGAATTGACTTCGCTACAAAAACAGGAACAACAGACAATAATACCGACTTCTGGTGTGTTGGTTATACTCCTTATTACACTGTTGGATTCTGGATGGGCGCTGATAACCAAAGCTTGAAGTTACGTGGAAACAGTGTAGACAATGCTGCTTATATGTGGAATGCGATAAACAATGAAATTCTAGCAGGTTATGAAGCTAAAAGCTTTGAAGAACCTAGTGGAATCAAACATATGAAGGTTGATACCATTAGTGGTAAACTTCCAACAGAAGCTTCATATGCTGATTACAGAGGCACTGTAAAAGAAGAAATCTTCGGTCCAAATAACTACCCTAAAGAAGAAGATGATGTTCATGAGTGGGCATACATTGATTCAAGAAATAACCTTCTAGCTAGCAATGTAACACCAAAGTTTTATACTCAAACAAGATCTGTAATGGTTCTAAAAAATGAGTATGATCCTAACAAATTTAATGGAATATATCCAAAAGATTGGGCTTACAGAATGCCAAAAGCTTACTCTACTCTTGTGTACGAACCACCAAAAGTAGAAGAAAAAGACAAGGACAAGGATAAAGACAAAGATAAGGATAAGGATAAGGACAAGGATAAAGAAGCGAAAGAAAAAGACGAAAATAGCCAAAATGAAAATGAAAATACAAATCCTGAAGAAAATTCCTCTGATCTAAAGTCTTTCAATACAGATTCAAATCCAAACAACTCCGGTTATGGTGGCTGGGGTGGTTACAATTAAATAAATTGAGCATACGAAAAACTTCCCATCAATGATGGGAAGTTTTAAATTACTTTGCTTTATTATTTTTTGCTTGCATCCATAATTTTGCCAACTATGAATAACAAGATTACTGCACCAATGACAGCATATATTATTTGCATAGCAAGGTTTGTTGCAGATGAGTTGAACAACTTCATAAATAACCAGTTACCAATTCCTCCACCGAGGATACCTACTATAATATTAGCAAATCCACCCATTTGAGCGTCTTTACCCATTATTTTACTTGCAATCCATCCTGCAATTGCTCCTATAATAATTGAAGCTATAATTCCATATTGTCCCATATTTTCTCCTTTCAAATACTTCTCAGTAATTTTTATTTAAATAATTAATTTACTAAGTTGGTATTATATATATATCCAGTTTTTGCTAGGTTAAACATTTTTCTTAAATGCAAGTACAATATACCTATAAATAGTAGTTTAAAAAATATATCAAATACCCAAATATGATATAATAAATTGGAGGTGGAAAAATGAATGATATTAGTATTTTAATAGTTGAAGATGAAAAAAGTATTTCAGATATAGTAAAAAATTATTTGATTCGAGATGGCTATAATGTTTTTCAAGCCTTTGACGGTCTAGAAGCTCTAAAGATTTTTGATAATGAGGAAATTGATCTTATTATCCTTGACCTAATGCTTCCTAAAATGTCAGGTGAGGATGTAATAAAAAACATTAGAAATAAATCTAAAGTTCCGGTTATAATAACTTCCGCAAAGGTTGAAGAAATTGACAGGATTAATGGACTAAGACTTGGTGCTGATGATTATGTTACAAAACCTTTTTCTAATAAAGAATTAGTAGAAAGAGTTAAAGCTGTTCTTAGAAGAATAGAAAAATATAATATTCCAAGAGCTGATATTATAAAAACTAGTGACGGAAGACTATTGATGGATCTAAAATACAACAGATTTTTAAAGGATGGTGAAGAAGTTTTTCTTACAAAAAATGAATTCTCAATCATAAAGACTTTATTTTCTAGTCCAAACAAAATATTCACTAGAGATGAGATAATTGAGTTAACCTTTGGGCTCGATTACGATGCATACGATAGAGCAATTGATACTCATATTAAAAATATCAGACAAAAAATAGAAGATAATCCTAAAAAACCACAATATATTAAGACAATTTATGGTATGGGCTATAAATCTGGTGGAGTAGATGACATCATTAAAGAATAAGTTAATCAAAAACTTTATCGCTGGAATCCTTGCCTGTATCCTCATTTATTCAATATTAATTACCTTGTTTGTAACAATTAGGTACATAGATTTATTTAAGATAGTTGACGAAAATAAAACTACCTTAGTAACAGAATGGTTTAGTAGGCTCAACAAGGACGACAATATATCAAGTGATGCGATGTGGAGTTCCCTAAGTGATTTATCTAAACAAGAAAATGTAAATATAAAATATTTAGATGATGACGGATATCCCCTAGTATATATTAAAAATATTGAAAATCAAAATAATGAAGAGATAAAAAACAAAAGATATTTCTTCTTTGAACCAGGCAAAAAAATTGAATCAGGAAGTATTGTCGTTGAATACACAGCAGATTATACGACTATTAATAGACTACAAAGAGACTTTAAACATGCAGTAATATACGCTATAATCTCTTCCCTAATTATAGGAAGTGTAATAGCTGTTATACTTTCTATGAACATATCAGAACCTATCATAAAAACAAATGATTTTACAGTTAAAATCAAAGAAGGCATCTATGGAAACATGGATACAGGAACGTCTGATATAAAAGAAATTAAAAATCTTCAAGAAAATATAAATTTTTTGTCTAAATCACTAAACAAGCAGGAAAATATCAGAAAGCAGTACGCCCAAGATATTTCCCACGAGCTCAGGACTCCCCTAACCAACTTAAAATTATCTATAGAGGCCTTAGGAGATGGAATGTTACCTCTAAATGAGGATACTATTAATAGTTTAAACTTAGAAATTAATAGACTCCAATCTTTGATTGATAATCTAAAGAACTCTTTCAATGAAAGTGTATCAATGGATAAGTTAATTATTGAAACAGTTAATGTTTCAAATTTACTTTTAGATATATGCCATGGATTTACAGGCAATTTCTTGAATAGAAACATTAGTTTGGGAAAAGATATAAAAAATGATGTCTACATGAAAACTGATAGGACCAAGCTTTCTCAGATAATTCAAAATCTTTTGACAAACGCAATCAAGGCAATAGATAGAAATGGTCACATTGATATAATTCTTACAGAAAATAACAAAAATATTACAATCAAAATCAAAGATAATGGAATAGGTATTGACGAAGATAAGCTTAATATGATATTTGAAAGGTTCTATAGGATTGATGATTCTAGAAATACCAAAACAAATGGTATTGGATTGGGACTATCTATCAGTAAAAATTATATAGAAGCTTTGAATGGAAAAATAGATGTAGAAAGTGAAAAAGGTGTTGGAACTTGTTTTACCATCACTTTTGATAAATAGATATGGTGAACTATGAGTAGAAAAAGAAGAAGACACAATAAAAACAGGAATGAGATTAGAATTGTCAAGAGAAATAGAGGTAAAAATAATAGGAATCTGAGTAGGAAAGCTCTATTAAGACGTAAAAAAATATATAGACGACGTAGGATTCTTGTAGCTTGTCTTTTTATCATTCTTATAGTACTTCCTATAAATTTATTGATTAGAAAATTTAACACCTATAGACCCTTAGGATATCCAAGTTTTAGAGACGAAGTATTAGAAGGACTTACTAAAAATATCTTTGTAGCAAATACCGAAGGACGAAGCCTAAGTACAGATGAAAAACTAAAAGATTTTGATACGCTTTACGAAACCATTGTTAGAAACTATCCAGTATCTAAGGAAAACGAGGATAATTTCAACACCTATGTAAAAAATAAAGAAGCCTACCAAAGAAGAATAAAAGCAACTAAAACTGACGAGGAATTTTTCTCAATCTTGGATGAAAATTTGGCCCTATTAGGTGATAACTACACATTTATTTTAGGCAAGAATTCATATACAAGTCTATTCAATTATTACAGAAATAAGAAAAGTTCAACTAAGGCAACTATTTTCGGCAACGATCAAGCAGTTAATAGATATGGAAGAATGATTAATAAAGAAAAAATCAAGGAAAATATATCCATAAATTCATCAAATGATAAGAAACTAATAATAAGATTATCCGATTTTGATATAAATAAACTTGATAGTGATCTTGATGCTATAGCGGAAGTCTTAGAAAAATCTGAAATAGACACTCTAATATTTGATTTATCTAATAACAATTCAATTGACCATGCTTATGTAAATGAATTTGCTTCCTACTTCCTCGATAAAGATTACGAATTGAAGGATTTATATTTTTATAGGGGTTGGGTGTTTGAAAATACTTTAGATGAGATTAAAAATAGTGAAGATAGTGTTTATAAGACTAGCAAAGCAAAAAATTTTGCTAAGAAATACAAAGATCCTTTAGATAAAATAAATATTAATAATTACCAATATTATGATCAAGTTGAACAAAAAATAGATAAAAAAGATGATTTTAGAAAAAGAGATATTTATGTTTTAACTAATGAAAATACTGCTAATGAAGCAATAAGACTCGCTAGTATTTTAAAAAGCCAAGGAGCAATTACTATTAAAAACGGTCTAGACTCATCAAAAAGTAAGATAGATAAAATAAAAGATATTCCTTCTGATTTTATAATACTAGATCATTCTGGTCTGATTGTTTCTGTATCATCTTCTATTGGACTAGCTGAAGATAGATTTTTAGAATATGATTATAGAATAAATACTGAAAATCCTGACAAAGCTGTTTTGGATTTAATTAAATAATATTAAAACTTACCTCAGCTCTTTATAAGAGTTGAGGTTTTTTTGTACAAAAAAAAAGCCTTTAGGATAATCCTAAAGACTTTTCAAAAATTTTATTTTCTTACGAAATCTTTTGCTTTTCTTTCACCAAGTCTACCAGCATATGCTGAAATACATAGTGCAAGAACTAATCCAACAAATACTAGTACAGATCCAGCTGATACTTTGTTAGCTGCTTTGTCAGCACCTTCCTTAGCATTTTCAACTGTTTCATCAACTTTTTGATTAGCTTCGCTTGATAGTTTAGAGATTTCATCAGAAGCGTTATTTAGAGATTCTTCTGCTGATTTAGAAGCTTCTTGGATACCTTCGTAGATATTTTCAGAAACTTGAGCAGCTTCATCTTCTGTTAAATCACTATTCTTAGATACTGCTTCATCAATTGCATCTTTGTCAGCTGCATCAGCTATTGTTTTAGCTCTGTTAGATAGTGACTCTGTTAAATCATTGATGATTTTATTAGAATCATCTGGGTTTAGAGCAATATCCTTAACAGCTTGAGTAATTTCATCTCTTGATGCTTGAAGTTGACCTTCGATATATTCTGGTTGTAATTCTTCAACGTCTGTATCAGAAAGATATTGTTCAAGATTTCCTTTAAGTTCTTCTGTATCAACATCTGAAATAGCTGCGCCAGCTTTTTCAAGTCCTGCGCTTGCAGCATCTCCTGCTACACTTGAAACTCCACCTGCTACATCGCTTACTGCACTTCCTGCTGTACTTGCAACCTTACCTACTACATTACCTGCAAATCCAAGTGCAGATGAAACTGCATTAAAGATTAGAGTAAATAGAAGTAGAATTGTAAGCGCCCATGTAATTGCTCCGTGTAAAAGACCAGTTGATCTTGCAGAATATCCTGCTACGAAACCACCTGCACAGAAAGATATAAGTAAAGTAATGATTGTCCAAATACCTGTACCGATACCAACTCCACTTAATGGATTAGCACTTTGTGCTGAGAATAAACCAAATCCTAAAGCTGCTGTCAAAAGGCTAAGTACTGTAAATACTGCTGCTGCAGTTACTGCACCTGCAAATATAGAAGCCCAGGATAAGTTCTTTCCTGCTTGAAGATTGCTTGTTGCTTGTTCATAAACAACAGGTTCTTCTATTCTTCTTTTGTTTTTATCTGTCATTTTTCCTCCTCATAATAACATAAAAATTAAATATTCGTAATATTCGAATAAATCTAGGCATCACTTCTGCCTTGTTCAGTATTATACCCTTTTTATTATAAATTAATCAATTATAATTATGATATTCCTGATCTCTAAGGATTTCTCCTACCATATCCCTTCCGTTTTGCATTTTCTTTATATTTTTAATATCTAATATTAAGACTTTTTGTTTTATAAGTTCTTTTTTAATTGAATCGTTTAAATAATTTGAATTAATGATTAATAGAGGTCTAATATTTGAATCAATTCCATGAATTTTATTAATCATTTCATATATAAAATCTCTAGTTAATTTCTTTTTGTAGTCATAATTTTTAATTTCTATCGCAAAACGATAAGAATCTTTTTTGGCGTATAAATCAAATTTGTGCGACCTTTGATATTGTTCTTGGAAAGGCTCAACCCGATAGCCACACCTTCTAAAAGCTTCTGCTATAAATTCTTCACTAGTAAAGTCATTGTTAATTTTTATTAATGCTTTTAAAAGACCACTAGGATTTATCTTAAAAACAGATTTATACTCAGTTTTCTCGCCAAACTTTTTAATGTCAAAACCAATCACCAAATCATTTATAACATTAAAATTGCCATGGGCTATTGCATTTCTTATATGTCTTAAAAGCGCCATAGTTTTCGTTTCGTCGTTATCAGCAAGTGTCATAATAAGTTTTTGTTCATCAACTCTCACCTTGCCTCTAAAATATTTAACCAAATTTGGTTTTATTTCATCAGTTATAAGAACATCCTCATCTCTAAGATCCATCGACATCATAATATCAGTGAAGATGTAATCGTCATAAGCAGGATTTAAAAGCAAATCATTGTGTTTAGCTTGCTCAGATGATATATTTGGCACATACCATAAGAGCATTTTAATAGCCTCATCTAAATCTTTGCTTAAATCTATTGGAATATCCTTATGCCTTATAGAAAAATCTTCCATATGTCCTGCTGCATCTATTTTAAATTTGTTAGTAATCTCCATATTTTACCTTTCAGTTTTTAGTTCACCTTTATCTATAAGCATACAACTAGCTAGATATTTTGTAAAATACAAATGAAAAAGAGAAGCATTCGCTTCTCTAAATCCTAAAATCCCCACTGATGAAAAACTTGGTCTTGAGTTTTGTTATAAATAATATATCCTAAAGATTTTTCTCCTGTTCCAAGATACGTTACATATTCACTAAATTGCAATTGATAAATTCTATCTAACTTTTCAGATTCATTTATTAGCCTTTCTTCTGGAGTTTGTTTTGTAAACAAAATAAATTCATCTGATGGGTCAATATGAATTGCATAATTAACTTCATAAGTGTGATCACCTAGTTTTGCATCTTGGCTAGTTACCTCAAAATCTTCCAAGCTAATTTTATAAGAATAGTCATCAATCTTTTCATCAATCTTAAATTTTCCATTAAAGTTTGATATTTGATTTTCAAATTGACCTTCTCCCTCATATTCTTCATGAAACTCAGATGGATCAGATGATATTGTAGCTCCTTTTCCCTCAAATTCTCCATTAATACCAAATACTAAGTTAGAATGTGGTGTCGATGGAGCTTGTGTAGATCTAAATTCTTCATCTGCTAACATGTCTAAAACTTCTTCGTAAGAATCTTCCTTTGGCAATTCCTTATTTTCTTCCTCACTTTTAGCTTCTTTAGAATCTTTTTCATCTGCTTCCTTGTTAGGAACTTTATTTAGTTCCTCTTTTTTATTTTCCTCTATAGGTTTTTCTTCTTTCTTCTCTTTATCTTTTGATTTTTCTTCTATTTGCTTACTTTCTATGTTTTTGTTTTTAACCTTTACATCAACTTTTTTGTCATTTGACTTACAAGCAACAAGTGTAAGGGCTAATAGCAAAAACAATTTTTTAATATTATTTTTCATACCAATCCTCTTAAAAAAAGAATCCTAGCAAAAACTAGGATTCTAATTTACTTATTTTTTCCTCCTACTAAAATACATTCCTAAAGAACTTGCCAAAAATATCCCAACTACACCACTTAAGGAACCCACACCTGTCTTGACATTGTTAGATTTCTTAGCTTTTGTAGTAACCTTTTTGGTAGGTGTCTTGGCTTTTTCATTATTAGTTAGAACATAGTAATACTTGCCATCTTTTTCTTTTATTTCATATGAGTTATAAGCTTTATTATTTTTTAGAGCCTCTTTAGCAGCTTCTTCGGCCTCTTGTTTTGTATTATAAAGTTTAGGATCTTCAGTATTAATTTGTGGCTTGTTTACCTTTTTTAGCGTGTAAGTATACCTTCCATAATCTGTTGTTATAATATCATAAGCATTATATTCCTTATTACTTTCTAGGGCTTTTAGAGCAGCTTTTTTAGCTTCTTCTTCGCTATTAAATATATCTTCACTCTTTAGAAGTTCATAAGTATACTTTCCTTCATCAGTTTTAGATATTTTATAGAAATTATATTCTTCATTTCCCTTTAAGGCCTTTATTGCTGCTTCTTTTGCCTCTTTTTCGGTATCATAAACTTTAGGATCTGTTGGTTTTACATCTGGTTCGTTAACTTTTTTGAGTTTGTAAGTATATTTGCCATTTTCTACTATAATATCATAAGAATTATAATTTTTATTAGCCGCTAATGCTTTTTCTGCAGCTTTTTTAGCCTCTTGTTCTGTATCAAAGATATTTTCCTCATTTTTCTCTTCTTCTGGTGAAAGAATAAAGTAGAACTTACCGTCTTTTTCCTCTATCTTGAAGGATTTAAATGTTGGGTTTTCTTCTAGAGCCTTCCTTGCTGCATCTTCAGCTTCTTTTTTAGTATCGTAAGATTTTTCAGTAGGTTCAGATGGTAGTTCCTCTTTTTTGATTAACTCAAATGTATATTCTCCATCTTCGGTTTTATTAATTTTATAAGAGTTATAATTATCATCAGATGCTAAGGCTTTTTCTGCTGCCTCTTTTGCTTCTTCTTCTGTATCATAAGTAGATTTTGAATCTTCTTTTTTAATTAATTTATAGATAAATTTGCCTTCTTCTATTTCAATAATTTCAAAATCATCAAAATCATTATTATTTTCTAGTTCATTTTTAGCTGCGTTTTCAGCTTCTTCCCTAGTTTTATATGTTTTTTCGTTTTCTGTATCTTTTTTATATATACGTTCATCTTCAGGTATTTCATTCGCCTCTGTTAGCCCTAATTTTAGAGATTTATCGTCTAAGCTTTCTCCTTCCTTTGGCATCTTTATTTTTCCCCTATAGATTAGTTCAGATTCGGGATTTCTATCTCTTCTAATATCTATAGTATATTCTTTGCCCATCTCTCCTCTAAAATCTTTTAGGAAGTCTTTACTACCTATATATTTTATTAGTTCACCATTAGAAAATGCATAATATTTTCCATCTAAACTTATAGTTTCTTTTAAATCTTTGTCATAAAAATCTAAATTAAAAACCCTTGTCCTATCGTCATCAATAAGCTTTAAGTAGACTTGATAATTAGCAAAGCTACCTGTTTCTCCAACAGATGGGCTTACCTCACCCTTAGCATAAACATTTCCCTTTGAATCTTTTACATCTATACTGTAAGTTTTTCCAGCTTCAAGTTTGACTGATTCATCAGCTCCATCAGTTTCGCTTACAGGAAGCTCTTTCCCATCAATAACTAATTTAGAGCCTTCCTTTAACCAATCTTTTTTGTTTCTATTTTCAACCTTTAATACTAAAGAACAAGATAGAATCTTATTTTATGGATTATCTATTTGTGTGTCATTAGAATCTACATCTTCTGCGAAACTTTCTCCTATAAATCCTAGAGATAAGGCTAGAGCTAAGCCTACTATTACCTTTTTATTTGCTTTCATAGTCTCCTCCTTATGTAAAAAACATATTTATTACATAAATTATATCATTTTCACCACTTTATTCAAATACTTTAATATCTAATAATAGTATATTACTATATAGAAATTTAAATACCAAGAAACTCGTACGTTCCATCTAAGTCTAGCAGATTATTAATTATATATATACTCTTTAATTTTTGAGGTATAAGATTCTTATATTTGTTATTGCTTAAGTAAGAATAAACTTGTTTGGGATTTTTATCCAAGTATGATTTTATTTCATCTAGGCTTACCTTTTGTTCAATTATCTTTTTTAAGGCTTTTCTTATGTTTTTCCCAATAATAGTTGAGGATCTTTCGTCTTGTTTATAGTTATTGATTGATCTAATATTTAGCATCAGGGTTAGAGTTCTATTTATTTTGCCACCTTTATATGTCCTTAGTCCTTGACCTTTTTCATCATTTATTAGATAAAATCCCCCCTCATCTCCAACATATAAACTGTCTAGAATATTATCTATTTTATCGTTATAAGAGTAATTTTTTCTATCTATTATAATTTCTTCCATTTTTTCTCTTATTTCGTTTGAGATGTCTTCACCGCTGTTTGAACCGAAGGAAACTGCTTCGCCCTTTTCTGCCTTTGTTACTAATATTTTTTTAGATTTTATATTAATAGAGTCTATTTTCCAAACAAGACCGGATAGATATATATTATCTCCTTTTTTTAGGTCTAAGCTCTTTTCAATTTCTCCTATTTTCGCTTTATTTGAATACACAGAAAAGTTATCTGTACTCACAAATTGATTATAAAAAGATCCCATTTTCAAGAGTTTTTCTGCTTCTAAGCCAATTATATATTCATCTTCTAGTTTTTCTATAAATGAATTTTCTAATAAATGACTTGTTATTTCGTTAAATTCTTCATTGCTAATATAGGAAAATGCAGATAGTTTTGTAATTAGATTATTATAATCAGCATCTTTAAGTCCATTATTTTCTATAAGTTCAGATAAGATTTGGTGGGCAAATACATCATAGGGTTTTTGTATTTGACAGATTTCATCGAGTTTTCCTTCCTTATAAAGGGATATTGTTGCCAAAGCTTGGAGTAAATCCCAAGGATTTGTAGCTATTTGGTGGAGAATAGATTTGTGAGTTTTTCTCCCTGATCTACCCAATCTTTGAGCCAAGGATAATACTGAATATGTGGACCCATATTGACAAATAGAGTGGACACTACCTATATCGATCCCCAATTCTAATGTAGATGTGGCACATATAATGAATTTATCTGAGTCTCCTCTCTTGGCAAAATTTTCAATTTCTTTTCTTCTTTGTTTGCTAACAGATGAATGATGAGCGAAAATTTCTGTAGACATTTTTAAATCATCAGCTTTTTTTCTTAAGGATACTGCTAGATTTTCAACATTTTTTCTAGAGTTTGGAAAGACAAGCATTGATCCATCTTGCGAAAACCTTAATATTCTCTCTGTTGTTTTATCTGTTATAGATTCTTCTTCTATGTAGGAAATACTTGCTATTAGATCATTTTTACTTTGATCTATCAAGATATTTGTATCTTTCCCATTATTAAAAAATTCTTTTGCTAGTTTATAGTTTGCATCTCCTATCGTTGCAGAAAGCCCTATATAACGAGGAGTTTTTTTTGTATATTCTAATATCCTTGTTAACAAACTTTTTAGTTGAACTCCCCTGTTTCCAGACAAAAATCCATGGATTTCATCTACAATTATATAATCGAGCCCTCCAAACAATTTATCTAAGTTATTTGCCCTATTTACAAAAAGGGCCTCCAGAGATTCTGGAGTGATTAGAACTATTCCGCTAGGATTAGCTACTAGCTTATCTTTTTTAGTTTTTGATGCCTCTCCATGCCAACTAGTTACAGGGATATTCAAATCTTCACACATTTTTTCAACTCTTTTAAATTGATCATTTATTAGAGCTATTAACGGAGAAATATATAAAATTCTTAGTCCTGATGAAAAGTCATTTGCCGTGGATATGGTAGGAAGAAAGGCTGCCTCAGTTTTTCCTTGAGCTGTTGGAGCTACCAAAATTAAGTTGTTATCACTAGTGCAAACTCCTTTTATTGAAGCAGCTTGGATTTTAGTAAGTGATGGCCATTTATTTTTGTATACGTATTCTCTCATTGACCTTGAAAGAAGTGAATAATAATCTGTCATATCAATAAAATATCATCTTGATCTAATGGATCTTTTTCTATTGGATCTAGTACATTAGAATATTTATCATCAAGGATTTGGTCAACCGTAACATCTGGATTCTGTCTTTTTAAATCCAAAACTTCTAGAAAATCTTTGATAACTGATCTAGGCGTCAAGAATTCATCTGCTCCAGGTCTGTTCAATTGTCCTTCCATATATCTAATTATTTGATTTTGATTAATATCTATATCTATCTTGTAGTTTGTATTATAAATATTGACTAAATTTTCAAGTAGAGTATATATTTCTTCCTCGCTTAGAGGTTTTAATAAAAGAGCTGTTCTTTTAGTATTTATTAAGGATGAATCGATTTCTTTCTCATCTCCCAATCTTCCTGCAAGTGCACCGTAAGAAGACATGCCTCTGTTTGTATCAAATACAGTTTTTCTTGTTGCACCAAAGTTTACAAAAAGTCCCTTAGCCTTTCCTGATTTACATTCATTATAAATATTTAATATTCTCTCATAATTTCTCTCTCTTGTTACCGATTGAGGAATCTTGTATAGATTTACAGCTTCATCGAAATTGATAACAAAGCCAGAATAGCCAATAGCCAAAAACAATTCAGCTAAGTTTTTAAGGGCATCAAAATAGTTATCATCGTTAATTATCTGATTGATGCCAAGCTCTTTTTCCGCTTCAGTTTTGGTAGATATATCTCCTCTTATCCATCTTAGAGCTTTTAATTTTAGCATTCTATCATTTTCTACAAAAGCTTGGTAATATTTGTTGATAGCCTCGCCAAACTCAAAGGACAAACCAACAGAAGAAAAACTTGCCATGGCATTTAAAATTTCATTTCTAACTTCTTCCTTATTAGCTCCCTTTAGCAAGTCTTCCATAGGAATATCATTTTTTTTGGATAAATCAGAGAAAATTGTCATAAGCCACTGATCTATAATTTGCTCTATTACGTTTCCTGACCTTGCTGTTTTAGTCTTTATATTGTCTACAATTTCACTATATAAAGCCTGAGCCTTCTTATCCGTCGCATAAAATCTTCTTTGAGGTGCAAGATCTATTGTAGATGTTACGAAATTTTTCCCCAGGGCAAATTGTTCTATGGTATTTAGCATGAAGGATTTACCCGAACCAAAATCACCTACCCAAAATCTTATGTCACTACCGCCGTTTGACACATCATCGAGCACGCCTAAGACTTCTTCTACTTCTTTCTTTCTACCTACTAAAAGATGTCCAATTCCTAGATTTGGGACAACTCCCCCTTCCAAAGATTTAATAATAACAGCTGCTTGTTTTGGATTAATTCTCATCTAATATCTCCTTAACTATATCTATGTAAAACGGATCTATAACAACCCTATCATCTTCTACCAATAAACTTTGATCATCTACATAGGGATACAAAGTATCATTTATTTCATTTACAAATACATTTACCATTTGCCCAGCTTTAAGGGCGATACTATTAGCTTCTTCTATAGAAACACCATTATTATTTATAATAGTTTCTAAAAAGCTATAAGTTTTATCGTCCAATTTAACTTTATTGTCATTTTCGGGAGTTGTTTTTTCATCTTCCTTCTCTTCTGTTTTAGTAGCCTCATTTTGAGATAAATCTTCTCCACTATCCATAAACTCACTGACTCTTTCTACAGTAGAGCTTAACTCTTTTCTTGATTTTGTGACCTTATCTTTGTCTATCGTTATTCTTTTAGCTTCTTTTTTATCTAAATCTAGGAGTCTATCTATAAGCTCAATTGACAAATTATTCTCATTTACAAGGGATATAAATTTGGGATAATTATCTTTTAAAATTAACTTAAATAGCCTATTTTCATCTGCCTTAGTCATTTCATTATCCCTGACAAGGTAAAAGAAGCCAAGCATACTTGTAAAGTTAAAATCTGATTTGCTTAAAGTTTTCTTTAATTTTCCTATTTTTTCATCTATGATAAATTTATTAGACAAATCAATTTGCTTGATTAGATTTGAATTTTCAATATATCTAGCTATATCATTAACTTTATTGGGATTTTCTAAGAGAAATTCTTCGTAAATTTCATCTTTACTTCCATGATCTAAATTTAAGTAGAATTCATTCAACTTCTCTGTAAAAAAGTCCAACAAGTCTAGCAAATCATTTTCTTTTAAAAAAGATAGGTGCTTATCAACATCAATACCAGCAAATATTGTAAATTCACTTCTTAGCCTCTCTTCAGCAATAATCATCAAGGAATCTAGAATATTGGCTGAAAGTCTGTAGGGTTTTCTATATTTTATGATCTTATCAGTATTTAGGTCACTTCTATTAAATACATCTTCCATTACAGAAAAGTATGATTTAAAAAGTAGTATTTTAGCTTTCTTATATTTCCAAACTTGATTGTTTCTCTTTGAAACTTCTCTAAGGGCATCTTCACTCTCTTTATCGAACTTATACTCTCTTAATAATCTTTGATAATCATCTAATTCTTCTTTTAATTCTAAATTTCCTTTTTTATTTTTCTCTATATTTTTATTATCAATACTTTTTTCAACTAGTTCTTTTATTCTTCCCTTATCAATTCTTCTTTTAAAGGATTTCTTGTGTTCATTTTTATCAATAGTTGAAATATCTTCTAATAATTCATTTATTAAATCAAATATCCCTTCAAAATTCATATCTCCTCCCAGAAGTTCTTCCTACCATTATACTTCTTGTATAGAATTTCAAAGAAAATTGGCAAAATAAAAAAGCTAGCAACAAACTAGCTTTAATTGATTTTAGACTTATTTATAATTTTTTCAATTTCCATATCTACTGCACTCATATAAGTTTTCCCAAACTTATGCAAATGAATCATAAGCAAATATAGTTTGTAAAACTCAAGTCTAAGTATATACCCATCTTCAAGTGGATATATTTTGTTATATTCCTGGTAGAAATTCTTATCAAAACCAGAAAACACCATGGAAATTCCTATATCAAATTCCCTATCACCAAACAAAGGTGAAGGATCGAATATGGCAGGCTCACCATTTTCTAGGAACATAAAATTACCTGCCCACAAATCTCCATGAAGGAATGAAGGTCTACTCTTATGATCATCTAGGGATTTTTCTATGATATCTCTTACCTTTTTGTAATTTTCTAATCTCTCCTTGCCCCATATACCATTTTGTGATAATAAATTTGCCAATTTATCCATTCTCTCATTTAGAAAAATCTCTTTCCAAGTATCCCTATAAGAATTAGAAAAAGAAATCTTAGATCCTTCATAGGAATAATCAAAGCCAAACTGACCATTAGGATTTTCTACCCTATGCATTTTAGCTACTAGCTCAGCTAACTTCCTTTGATCTCCATCAAAAGCCTCCTCTAGGTATTCTAACAAAAGATAGGAATCTCCTCCGATTTTCCCATCAGCTATATATCTAGGAGCTCTTATATTATTTTCTTCAAATAACTTTAGACCCTCGATTTCACCTTGAAAGAAATTTTTTCGAGCATTTTTCTGAATCAAACAAAAATATATACCTTCGTCAGAATAAATCTTGTAAGCTTCGTTTACATCTCCTCCACTTAGTATTCTAACATCATATATATTTTTAATCGGTAAATTATCAAAAATATCACCCATAGACCTCACCTCGTATGTACAATATTTCTAGTCTAGCGTAGCTATAGATAAGAAATATTATTTTGTCAAAATCAAATATATTAATATATTATGATTTTAACATATCCTTCTCCCATTTTGTAGTAGATTCAACCATCATTTTCATAAGTTGATAAAATTTCTCTTGGTCTTCTTCACTGATACCCTCGACAGCATGGTCGATAAAATCCATAGACATATCTTCTACCTTATCTAGTTTACTCCTACCCTTTTGAGAAAGAAATATTGACTTTTTCCTCATATCATCCGTATCGACTTTTCTTTCAATCAAACCATCTCTTTCGAGTCTATCTAAAAGACCTGTCATTGTTGACTCTCTGATATGCATATTTTGAGATAATTCTTTTTGGTTTATTGTTTCAGCCTTACTGATATGATACATAGCTACACATTGACTCCTAGTAACGCCGTATTTAGCTACAACATTATTAAATGAGTCTGCCATCGCTTTCGATGCAATACTTATAGCAAATGCTATATCTTTTTCAAAATCCATCATAATAATCTCCTTATTAGATACTAATATCTAACCTAATTTCTCCGGAAAGTAATTCTTTCCAGTTTATCATTATAACAGCTTGGGTAGCTTTTGTAAAATATTGTTATTTTTCTTTACATCTTTATATATATTGTATATTTTCTTTAAATATATCAATCTTTATATATATTTTATTTATTTTTCTCATATTTATAAAAAAAGAGTGAGTTTAACTCACCCTGATTTACTCTACTACATTTTCTATAGTTTCTGTATTCATTTGATCAGCAAGATTCAATAAGTATAAAGTTCCTTCGTCAATAGATGATGCTTTTTCGTCATCTTCTAAATATGGTGTAGCAACAAATGTTTTATCCAAAGCACCATATTCATCATAGCTTCTATCGACAACTGTTGAATGATAACGAGAAGATGTGATATTTGCTTTATTTTTACCAATCTTTTCAATATCAGCTTCTACTAAAAGTCCTTGCTCTACCCTGTAATCACCTTCAAACGCTTCTGCCTTTTGGTTTGATAAGAGATTACCTAGAGAATAATATATTATTCCCTTCCTGCCATCTTTGCTTTCATATTCCTCCATTGGTTGGATAACGTGAGGGTGATTTCCAATAACCATATCAGCTCCCCAGTCTATCATATCTCTTGCAAGTTCTACTTGATATTCTTCTGGATAAGAAGAATATTCTACTCCCCAATGAGGATATACAACTATAAAGTCGACTTTATCTTTTACTTCGCTTATATCTTCTTTTATCTTTTCACTATCTAACCTACTTACCATCTCTTCTTTTTCTTTAGTATCAAGGAGCGAGTCTAGTCCATTTAAGCTTTCCGCATAAGAAAATATAGCTATTTTTATACCATTTACTTCTTTTATGATATATGGAGTGTATTTATCCTTGCTAGTACCAACATGACTTATATCGTGACTTTCTATAGCATCAATAGTTGACTTAAGTCCATCTATACCTGTATCTAAGGCGTGATTGTTAGCTGTTGTCATGACATCTACTCCCATATCTTTTAAGGATAGGTAGATATCTTCGCTTGAGTTAAAGGTAGGGTAACCTGAAAGTTCCATATTTGGATTTACAGAAAATTCATTGTTAACCATGAAAAAGTCATAGTCTTTGGCAAATTCTTTTAAGTCTGAAAAACAAGGTGAATAATCATAACTTTCCCAACCACCATAGCTTAGAGCATAATCGTTAATTGGCATATGAGGAAGGATATCTCCTCCAAAAAGGAGTTTTGCTTCTTTTTTCTCTTTTAATGATTTATCTTCTTTTTCATCTAATGATTTTTCTGTTTTATCTTCATTTTTTACATCTTCTATAGCTTGTTCAATAGCCTTATCCATTTCACTAGTATTTTTACTCGGTTTGTTAGTGCAAGCTACTAAAAATACTAAAGTTAGGATAAGAAAAGATATTTTTTTAATAAATTTATTCATAATTTACTCCGCTTGTGGAGATATCTTAAGGTCTAAGAAAAGATCATTATATAAAATTGTGCTTTCCTTATCCAAGGCCTTAAATACCTCGAGTTTGTCTATTACATCATCATCTGGATACAAGGTCTTATCATTTCTTGCTTCTGGATCAATTAAATCCAAGGCTTTTTTGTTTGGGGTAGCATACCAAATATAATCAGCGTTTTGAGCGGCATTTTCTGGTTCTAACATGAAGTTTATAAAAGCATAGGCTGCCTTTTGATTTTTACTAGTTTTAGGAATAACCATAGTATCAAACCAAATATTAGATCCTTCTTTAGGTATTGCATATGAAAGATTTTCGTTAGATTCTATTGCACTTGATGCATCACCTGAGAAAGTTATACCAACATTTGCCTCTTCAAGAGCCATATACATTCTAATTTCATCTGCAAGGATTGCTTTTACATTTCCCATAAAACCTATAAGCTCATTTCTAACTTCGACAAGTTTCTTAGGATCAGTTGTATTTAGGCTAAGATTGTTAGCTAATAGACCTATACCAAGTGTTTCTCTTGCACCATCAAAACTAAGGATTTCACCTTCAAATTTCTTATCCCACAAGTTTTTCCAAGATGAGAAATCTGATTCCTGATATTTTTTGGTGTTATATACTATGCCAAATGTCCCCCATAGGTAAGGGATAGAATATTCATTGTCCGGATCATAGGCAACATCTAAAAACCTCTCGTCTATATTATCAAGCCCTACGATTTTGCTATGATCTAGCTTTTCCAAAAGTCCTTGGTCTCTCATCATTTCAACTGCATACTCACTTGGAATACAAATATCGAAATTTGTAGATTTTTGTTTTATCTTAGTAATCATCGCTTCATTGGAATCGTAAGTTTCCATGACTACCTTGTAGCCAGATTCCTCTTCAAATTTATCAATCAAGTCTGGATCAATATAATCGCCCCAGTTATATAAATATAAAGTATTAGAATCTGAAATTTGGCCATTTCCAACTATAAGTGTCTTTGCCGCAAATAACAAAATAATTGCAAGTAATGATGATAGGAAAAATTTATATACCTTATTCATTGACTGCTCTCCTTTTTACAAATGCATTTTCTCTCTGACTAATGATGTAATATATAACTACAAGCAGTAAAGAAATTATAAACATTAGAGTAGAAAGAGCATTTATTTCAAGAGAAATTCCTGTTCTAACTCTAGAATAAATCTCGACAGATAAGGTTGTAAACCCTGAGCCTGTTACGAAAAATGTCACAGCAAAATCATCCAAAGAATAAGTTAGAGCCATGAAAAATCCTGTCAAAACTCCTCCAGTGATGTTTGGAAGAATTATTTTATTTAATATAGTAAAATCACTCGCTCCCAAATCTTCTGCTGCAAGAATCATCGATTCATTTAAGGCATAAAGCCTTGGAAGAACCATAAGTACAACTATGGGAATGGAAAATGCAATATGAGATAAAAGCACTGTCACAAAGCCCATAGGAATTTTTATTAAAAATGTAAAAAGAACTAAAAATGATGCACCCATCATAACATCAGGCATTACCATTAGTACTGAGTTAAAGTTTAGTATTCTTTTTCTTGCTTTTTCATTTTTTAGATAATAAATCGCTATAGCTCCAATAGTTCCAATCATGGTAGCTATTAGCGATGACAAAAGTCCTAATATTATCGTATTTATTACAATAACCCAAAGTCTCGTATCTTTGAAAACCTCTTGATAGTGGGATAGGGAAAATCCATCAAAACTATTCATATTGTTACCGCTATTAAATGAATAAAATATAAGATAAGCTATAGGTAAATATAAAAGGATAAAAATAAATACTAAATATAAGTTTGATATTTTAAATTTTTTCATAATTATCTATTATCCTTTCTTAAATTAAGTAAACTCATTACCACAAACATTAAAACTATAAGGACAAGTCCAATAGTCGCTCCCATGCCCCAGTTTTGAGTTACAAGGTAATGTTCTTCTACAGCTGTACCGAGCGTTATAATTTTATTTCCCCCGATTATCCTTGTTATCAAGAATAGTGATAAGGAAGGAATAAATACTGCTTGACTACCTGCGATTACCCCATCCATTGATAAAGGTAAAACCACCTTTCTAAATGTCTGCCACTTGCTTGCTCCCAAATCTTCACTTGCAATCATGTATTCATTTGGAATTGAATCTAAGGACCTAAAGATTGGCAAAATCATAAATGGCAGTTCAACGTAAGAAGCAACTAATACAAAGGCTGGATTTGTAAAAAGTAAGCCAGAACTTGCCATTCCAAATATTTCTGCAATCGGTCCGTTTTTACTTAAAAGTCCAATAAAAGCGTAGGCTTTTAATAGTAAGTTTATCCATGTTGGCAAAGTTACTAGAAGTAGCAAAAACTCTTTGTTCTTTGAATTTGTCAAAAAATATGCAAATGGATATGACAACAATAGAGTTGTTATCGTTATGAGAAAGGCTGTTAAAAATGAATTTAGGGTCATTTTTATATAATTTCCTGATGAAAAATAGGAAATATAATTATCAAATGTGAAGTTGCCGTATATATCAAAGAAAGATTGGTAGAATAGTAGTCCTATTGGAACGATAATAAATAGAACAATCCACATATAATAAATTATAGATAATCCCTTATACTTTTTATTCATCATCATCTCCTAGAGAGTATTTCTCAATTCTCTTGTCAAAATCATCTTCAGATTCATTAAATCTCATAACGTGAATATCACTAGGATCAATAGTTATACCAACTGTATCGCCTTCTTCAAATTTTTTGGTAGTATGGATTTTCCACCTAAAGTCATCTTCGTCATAGCAGATTAATTCGTTAAATACCCCTCTAAACATGACATTATCAACTGTCATCTTTATATCTGTATCTTCAGATTTAGATACAGAAATATCCTCTGGTCTGATTACGACTTCTACCTTCTCACCCTTTGGTATACCAGCATCTTCGCAAGAAAATACTTTATTAGAAAACTCTACCAAGTAGTCATCTTTCATAACTGCCTCTAGGATATTTGATTCTCCAATAAACTCCGCCACATACCTATTGATTGGTTCATCATAAATATCTGTAGGTGATCCTGACTGAACAATTTCCCCCTTATCCATTACAAATATTTCATCTGACAAAGCAAGAGCCTCTTCTTGATCGTGGGTTACAAATACAAAGGTAATCCCAAGTTCCCATTGTAAATTAGATAGTAAAACTTGCATGGATTTTCTAAGTTTCATATCTAGGGCAGATAAGGGTTCATCAAGTAATAAAACATCAGGTCTATTTACTATTGCTCTAGCTATTGCAACTCTTTGCCTTTGCCCTCCTGACATTTGAGATATTTTTCTTTTCTCAAAACCAGAAAGATTTACCATTTCCAAAGCTTTCTTAACTTCTTCATCTATAACCTTTTTATCTACTTTTTTAATATTTAATCCAAAAGCCACATTTTCATAAACATTCATATGGGGAAATAGTGAATAATTTTGAAAAACTGTATTTACAGTTCTCTTGTTGGCAGGAGTATCATTCACATTTTCTCCATTTATATATACATCGCCACTTGTTTGGTCTACAAAACCTGCTATTATGTTTAATATAGTAGTCTTGCCGCAACCAGATGGTCCCAAAAGAGTGTAGAATTTGCCCTTTTCTAGCTCTAAGTCCACAGTTTTTAAAACTAATTCGTCATCGTAGCTTTTGCTTACAGACTTTAAGACTACACTCATATCTTTATAATTATTTTCCATAGGCTACCTACTTTCTTATATCTATAAAATGAGTATACCATACATTATTGATAATTTTTAATATATTTGGTATTTCTTTTTATAATAACAAATACTGCTTGCATATAGAAAACGTTTGTATTATAATTGGAGTGGATATATACATGATTTTTGTATATTTTAACTTAGTAATTAGTAAGGATAATTTATGTGTAATAGTAAAGAATATATAGAAATAATAAAAAAAGAATTAATCCCTGCCTTTGGATGTACAGAGCCAATAGCCATAGCCTTTGCCTCTGCAAAAGCTTCTGAAACACTTGGTTCTACTCCAAAAAAGATAGTCGCTAGTCTTTCAAGTAATATTATAAAAAACGCAAATTCAGTTACAGTTCCTGGAACAAACGGCAGAAAAGGAATAGAAATCTCCCTTGCTGCTGGCGCCCTTTTAGCTGATTCGTCAAAAGGTCTTGAGCTATTAAGTGGTATAGATAAAAATAAACTTTCCTTGTGCGATAAAATGATAGAAGATGGCTCAATTGAAGTAAGCCTTGCCAAAGATAAGGCTGAACTTTTCATTGAAGTAACCTGTATAAATGATGATTCTACGGCAAGTGTAACAATCTTAGATAGCCACACAAATATAGTAAAAATCGTAAAAGATAGGAAAATCATTTTCAAAAAACCAACAAATGAAAGTGAATTTGAGAAGTTTGATTTCTCTTTTGATAAAATTTATGACTTTGCTAAAAATTGTGATTATGGAGAAATCAAAGAAATATTGGATAGGCAAATTTCTTATAATAAAAAAATTGCAGATGAAGGTTTAGATAATGATTGGGGTGCTAACATTGGAAAATTAATATTAAATAACGAATCGTCAAATTATTATGAAAAACTAGCTGCTTTTGCAGCTGCAGGATCTGATGCTAGAATGAACGGGTGTGAGCTTCCCGTTGTAATAAATTCCGGTTCTGGCAACCAAGGTATAACTGCATCTGTCCCAATATTACTATATGCTAATGATAACGGATTTTCTGACGATGACCTTTACAGGGCTTTGATATTTTCAAACCTAATCTCATTATATATTAAAAACGAAGTAGGAAAACTATCTGCCTATTGTGGAGTTGTATCTGCCTCCGCAGCATCAATATCATCAATTGCTTTTATAAATAATGAAGATAAAAAAATAGTCGAAGAAACTATAACAAATGCCCTAGCAGTCAATTCTGGTATTATTTGTGACGGTGCAAAATCATCTTGTGCCATGAAGATTGCATCAAGCATTAGAAATGCATCTCTTGCTTACCTTCAGGCAAAATCAGATAATTCATTTGAAGTTGGTGATGGTATTGTAAAAGAAAATATAGACAAGACCATTGAAACTGTAGGTCACATTGCCAAATACGGTATGAAAACAACAGATGAGGTTGTCCTAAGTGAAATGCTTGGTGATTGTTCTTGTAAGAAGGATAATTAGAATATATAAATAAAATATCCCCTCACCCTACTAAAATATACTAGTAGGATTTGAGGGGATAATTTCTTTTGAAATATTTACTTATTTATTACTTCTAAGGCTAATTTATAATTCTCATTTAGGTCTTTGCATGATTTGTCGAACATTTTTTGTTCCCTATCATCTATTGGCATTTCAAGGATTTTTTCTGCACCATTTTTACCAATTATAGTAGGAACACCTGTATATAATCCTTCGTTCTGATACTCTCCGTTTAAGTAGCTTGATGCCATCAACACTCTTTTTTCATCAAGTAAGATTGCCTTAGTGAAGGCAAGTAGGCAATTTGCTATACCAAAGTGTGTAGCTCCCTTACCCTTTATAATCTTAAAGGCCTTATCTCTAATTAACTCACCAACTTCATCTTTGTAGTCATCGTCTATTTTATCTATAAATTCTCTAATATTAATTCCATTTACATTGGCATTTGACCAAACAGCTACAGAAGAATTTCCATGTTCGCCTATTACATAAGCGTTTATATCAGAAACATTCAATTTACTTTCTAAGGCTAAATATTGGTTAAATCTTGCAGTATCTAGGCTTGTTCCTGTTCCAACGATTTTTTCTTTAGGAAAACCAGATACTTCAGCAACAACTCTAGCAATTACATCTACTGGATTTGTCGCAAGTAAAATTACCCCGTCGTAACCAGCTTCTACTACTTGTGGGATAGTATCAACTACCATTTGGCTCGCTATTTTTATATCATTTAATCTATTTACAAGATTTTTTTGACTATTACCATAGGCAAGAACAACCAAATCTGCATCCTTGCAGTCTTCAAATGTTCCAGTTTTAACTATAGTAGGTGATGATGTTAGAACTGTTGCATCAAGTAAGTCGTTAACATCAGCAAGTTCCTTATCTTTTCTAATATCAATTATAGCTAGCTCTGTAGCAAGGCCAGAATTAATTAAGGCAAAGGCATAAGAACTTCCTACAAAACCATCTCCTATAAGTACAACTTTATTTCCATTACTCATAATTTCCTCCTGAATAATAATTTTAAACGTACCTACTTATTGTACAATATTTCTACAGTTATTTAAAATTATTATTAGAATTATAATTATGAAAAATTCCTTACAAAGAAAAAGCCTAGCAAGTTAAATTTTGCTAGGCTGTATTTTTATTTTTTGTCTGGATTCTTAAATCCTTCTTCTACTATTTCTTCTCCATTGCAAGTATTGAATTTCTTACCGTTAAATTCTTCTACTCCACAATATTCGCCGTCTTTTATGTTCTTTTCTTCTTTTTTGATATCTTTTTCTTTCTTTTCTGTCATAATATCCTCCTGTCCTTGCTATTATTTTACCCATATTTAATAATTAGTCTTCTAATATTTTTAGTATATCTGCATAGACTATATCTTTTTCTGTTTCGTTTAATATATCGTGTCGCATCTTGTTATAAGTTTTACTTGCTATATTTTTATATCCCAAATCTCTTAAGAGGCTTAGGGATCTTTTGACTCCCTTTTCTCCCTTTGTAACCATGTCGTCTCTTCCAGTTAAATTATATATTGGTAAATTTCTGTTTTTCATCTTATATTTTGATTTTTGGGATAATTTCTTATTTATTTCTATCAAAACCTTGCTATAACCAATGGTAAAGTTAAATATTCTCATTGAATCGTTGTATTTATCTTCTCTATTTTTCTCATCATAAGAAATAAAATCTAGGGAACCGTCTCCATTTCCAACTAAGTGATTTATAATATTTGATCTTTGATGACTACCTATATAAAAGCAAAATACATTAGCAAAAAAGTATGCTATTTTTGCAAATCCATCTGGAGGTGGTGTACCAGTTAGGATAAGTTTGTTTATCAAATCATCATTTTCTTGTAAGAATACCCTAGCTGTCATAGATCCCATAGAGTGACCCAACATGTATATTGGCACATCTTTATACTTAGCTTTTATATATTTTGTAACCATAGATGTATCATTTACAAGTTCGCTTGCCCTTTGCATATGACCATTTGGATATCTTTCACTTAGGGACTTCCCATGTCCCCTATGATCGTGAATGAAAACAGCATAGCCATTATCACTTAGATATTTTGCAAAGTCCATGTAGTTTCCACCATGCTCACTCATTCCATGAACTAGTTGGACAACTGCCTTAGGATTCTCATTTTCAAGCTCTCTTACAAAACTATCAAAACCATCTGCTCCTGTTAGATAGTATTCTCTGTAGTTTGAAATACTTCTAACGTCAAACTTCTTGTAAAATTTCTTACCCGGATTGATCGACTTACGCCTTCTTTCTTGTATGCAATAGTAGATTTGAGGTATAAGTAGGATTAATGCTATTATTAAAACATATTTCATATAAGTCCTCCCTTTTTATATTGATACCCAAAATAAAAATCCCTAAAGGTTATTAGCCTCTAGGGATTTATCTTAGTGGGTTGCTCCACCTGTTACATTTAAATCTTCTTTGTCATCGTATTTTACAATTGCTCTAACAGCTGCATTTAATCCTTTGACTATGTCATCAAGACTCATAGATGCTGTATCTTTCTTATCTAAAACTTGTTCTGGCAAGAAAGGTACATGGATAAAACCAGCCTTTATATTGCCATATTTTTCTGCTAGATAAAGATCTTGATACATTACATGGTTACAAACAAATGTTCCCGCTGTATTTGATACTGATGCTGGAATATTTTCTTTCTTAATTTCTTCAACCATTGCTTTTATAGGTAAGCTAGCAAAGTAAGCATTTTTACCATCTTCTCTGATTTTTACATCAATTGGTTGATTATCTTCATTATCAGGAATTCTTGCATCGTCTTCATTTATAGCTACTCTTTCAACACTTATATCATATCTTCCGCCAGCTTGGCCAATAGATAAAATTGCATCTGGTTTAATTTCCTTGATTTTTTCTTCAATTAAAGCTGCAGATTTATGAAATACAGTTGGAATTTCTAGCTTATAAATTTCTGCTCCTTCTATGTTTTCATCGATTCTTTTTACAGATTCAATTGCTGGGTTAGTAGCTTCTCCGCCAAATGGATCAAATCCTGTTATTAAAATTTTCATTTATTCCTCCTAAAACGCCCAAAATCTCATAAGTAGTATATGAACTACAATAAGAGCTATAGAAAGTAGGGCTTGTTCTTTTATTATCTTGTTCTTATCATTCATCTCCAATAGTGCAACAGGTAAAAGGTTAAAGTTACCTGCCATAGGTGTTAATAGTGTTCCACAATAACCTGATGTCATTGCCAAAGCTGCCGCTATCGCTGGGTTTGCACCTTGAGCTAGGACAAATGGAACTCCTATACCTGCTGTTATTACTGTAAAGGCTGCAAAGGCATTTCCCATTATCATAGTGAAAATTACCATACCAAGTACATAAGCTATAGCTCCTGTCCATGGGTTAACTGTTGGGATTATTCCACCTATTATTTTAGCTATTACATCTCCAACCCCTGCTGCAGAAAAGATTGCACCAAGAGCTGCCAAAAGTTGAGGTAAAATTGCAACTGCTCCAACTTGTTGAACCATCCTATCAGATGAATCGAGCATATCTTTGAAACTAGATTTTGTCATTATCATTGCAAAACAAATTGCTATGATTGCTGTAAGCCCTAGAACAGAAGATGAAGATTCAGGTATGATCTTTGCAATGACAATAGCAAGAACTGCCATGATAATTACTGGTAAGAACACCTTAGCTCCAAGTTTTTTGCTTGATGCAATTTGTTGGTTTTCATCAACTTCTTTGCTACCCTTAATCTCAATTCCATTTACTAGAGAAATTAAGGCAATTATTACGACTAATATTCCGCTTATTTGTGATGGAATTACTTTTCCTAAGGCAAATAATACACCCAAGATTACCCAGAAAACTACAGTTGTAAGTTTCTTTTCACTTGATGGATCTTTACTTGCTCTATAAGCTGTATATAAGAATTGAAGTCCTATTATTACAAAGATAAACTCCAAAAATACTGGGAAAAATTCAGCAGGTGATGAAAATATTTTACTCATCTTTGCCTCCTTTTATTTTCTTATCGTCTATGATATTTTTAACAACTCCTAAAGCAAGTGTTATAAGGGCTATTGGAATTGAATATTGGGCAAGTTCGATATTTGTTACCTCATACCCTAATTCAGCCATAGTTCCAACCATCATCAAAACTCCTGCTGCTCCAACAAATGTGTTTTGTGCAAAGAAATTTCCGAAGTTTTCCATAGATGCTGCACGAGCCTTAAGCTTTTCTCTTTGACCGTCTGATAATTTGCCGTGTTTTTTCTCAGCTGATGCTTCAGCCATAGGGAAAATTATAGGTCTTACAAATTGAACTAGACCGTAAATTCTCATAGATAAAAATCCTGCAAGCTCTCTAAAAGCAAGATAAACTGTAAGAAGGGCTCCTGCTGACAAGTTTTCTCTTTTCTTTACTATATTTTCTGCGACTTGCTTTAGACCATGCTCTTCCGATAAGCCAATTACTGGAAGCGTTATGATAAATATTGTAACTATTCTTTGGGAAACAAAACTTTCCCCAAGGATAGATAGGAATTCACCTACGCTTAGGCCTGATACTAAAGCAGTTATGAATCCTGATAATACTACTGTAAAGATTATATTTAGTTTGAAAATAAAACCTAAAACAATAATAAGGATTCCTATTAACTTTATATATTCCATAAAATCTCCTTTTTATTACTTTTTTAATATTGTACCGATAAAAATAATAAATAAAAATATAAATGTAAAAATTACCTAAATTGATAGTATAGTATAGATGAAGGAGATGTTATGCTAACTAAAATTATTTCTGGAAAAGAAGTTGAAAAAAACAAAGATTACTTTGATATAATAGATGTAAGAACTAAAGAAGAATATGATATGGGGCATGTAAAAGGTGCTATAAATATTCCTTTTGATGAAATACTCGATCATTTAGATAAGATAAATAAGGATAATCCTACCATCCTTTATTGTAAGTCAAATCGTAGATCAGAATTTGCATCATTAGCCTTACAATCTAGTGGTTATACTAATATTTATATTGGTGATGGAGTCGACTTATACGATTACGATCTTGTAAAATAAAAAGCTGTTGGTTTAAATTTACCAACAGCTTTTTTCTATTCGACAATTTTAACATTTATAGCTTGGGGTCCACGAGGAGCGTCTATCCTATCAAACTCGACTATTTGTTTATGATAGAGTGCCTTAAATCCATCCTTATCTATATCTGAGTAGTGAACGAAAAGATCTTCACCTTCGCAAGTGATAAAGCCAAAACCTTTTTTATTATCAAATATTTTTACTTCTCCTCTTTTCATACTACTCCTTTACACATGAGAATAGGATTCTTAGACTATCCTCTCTTACTTCTTTCATATTGTCTTCATCAAAGATATTTATATCCTTAAATCCAATCTCAGATATTAAATCTTTCACTTCTTCTACTTCATACAATCTTTCTTGTTGAAATTCCCTAACTCTCCTATAAGTTCCATCTTCATTTTCTATAAAGAAATCTAGGTGCATATCAACCAAATTATCTTCAAAAAAGTTATCCCAAGTATAGAAAATATCTTCATATTCATAGACATAACAATTAGATCCAAATATTTCCCTTATTTTGTAGGGAGAATTTATATCAAAAACTAATAGTCCTCCTTTTTTGAGGTTCTTATAAGAATTTTTAAAAAGTTTAACTAAGTCTTCTTTTTCAGTTACATAATTCACAGAATCTAGAAGAATTACTATAAGATCATAGGTATTTTCATTTTCAAATTCTACCATGTCATAATGAATCAAATTTACATTATCAGGATCGTAATTGTTAGCAAAAACTGTAAGCATATCAGATGAAATATCCAGTGCATCAATATTATCAAAATCTTCGAAGAAATATTTAGTCAACATGCCAGAGCCTGCCGCAAGCTCTAGCATATTTTCTTTTTTGATATTATATTTATCTACTAATTTCTTGATGTTGTCAGCATATTTTTCATAATCTAAGTCAAAGCTTAGCTTATCATAGATATAGGAAAATTCATCGTACATTACTTATCCTTAATTTCTTCTAGTGAAGCCTTTGTTTTTTCTAATAAATCTTCATAGTCGTTTAGTTTCTCACGCTCTTGGTTAACTACAGCTTCTGGAGCTTTTTCTACGAAACCTTTGTTAGAAAGCTTGCCACTAGCTCTTTTTATTTCTCCCTCGAGCCTTTTGATTTCATCTTTTAATCTTTGTCTTTCTTTTTCATAATCGACAAGTTCATCAAGACTCATAAGAACAGAGAATTCATTAAATACTAGTCTTACTAGACCTTCATCATCAGTTGACTCAACATCCTCTTTGTATAAAACTTCTACTTCACTTGCACTTGCCAAGTTTTGGAATTGGTCTTTTATCTCTTCAATTAGTGAAATATTGTCCTTATTTTCAACTAAAATCGTTAGTTTTTGTTTTGTCTTTGATGGAACATTCAAGGTTGCTCTTTGGTTTCTAATAGCAGTTATCGCTTCTATAACTGAGTTTACATTTGCTTCTTCATTTACAAAATTAAATTCTTCTACAAATTCTGGCCACTCTTCTACAATTAGTAAGTCTTTTGTATCTGGAAGAGCCGCAAATATTTCTTCTGTTATAAATGGCATAAATGGATGCAAGAGAGCAAGCATTTTTCTTAGAACATATAGAAGTACCTTCTTAACATTTGCCTTAGTATCTTCATCCTCACCATAGAGTCTAATTTTAGCAAATTCGATGTACCAATCGCAGTATTCATTCCAAATGAAATCTTCAATTCTATCTGCTGCAAGTCCTATTTCATACTTATCTAAGTTTTTGCTTACATCAACGATAACATCGTTGAGTCTTTTTAGAATCCATTTATCTTCTAACTCTAAGTTTTCTCCACTAAAGTTAAGGTCGTCACCTTCTTCGATATTCATTAGGACAAATCTTGAAGCGTTCCACAATTTATTTGCAAAATTTCTGCTTGCAAGAATTCTCTTTTCATCATAACGCATATCATTTCCTGGAGAGTTTCCAGTTATTAGGGTAAATCTAAGAGCATCAGCACCATATTCATTTACTACATCTATAGGATCAACTCCATTTCCTAGGGACTTACTCATCTTCCTTCCTTGAGGATCTCTGATAAGACCTGTAAACAATACATGATGGAAAGGTACTTTGCCTGTGTTATACATTGATGAGAAAATCATTCTTATAACCCAGAAGAAAATTATATCATAACCTGTTACCAAGATATCTGTTGGGAAGAAATAATCAAACTCTTCATTTTTATCAGGCCATCCCAAGGTTGCGAAAGGCCATAGGGCAGATGAGAACCAAGTATCTAATGTATCTTCTTCTTGGATCACATGAACTCCATTTAGCATTCCATTTTCATCTGGTTCATCCTCTGATACTATTATTTCGCCATCATCTGTATAGAAAACTGGAAGTCTATGTCCCCACCATAATTGACGGGAGATAGTCCAATCTCTAATGTTGTTTAGCCAATTCATATATGTTTTAGACAATGAATCAGGTATTAGAGTTACTTCTCCATTATCATAAGCATCTATACACATTTGGGCAAACTCGTCCATTTTTACAAACCATTGTTTAGAAATTAGAGGTTCTATTACTACATTTGTTCTCTCAGAATATCCAACAGCATGCTCTATTTCTTCAATTTTTTCTAATTGATTTAAATCCTCCAAATCTTTTATGATTTCTTTTCTTGCCTCATAACGATCCATTCCTGAATATTTTCCATATCCATCAACTATATGAGCTGTTGAATCTAATACAATACATTGACCAAGGTCATGTCTTTGTCCAACTTCAAAATCGTTAGGATCGTGTGATGGTGTGATTTTTACAAGTCCTGTACCATATTCCATATCAACATAAGAATCTTCAATTAGAGGTATTTTTCTACCTACTAATGGCAAAATTAGGTTTTTACCTATTTTATCTTTAAATCTAGGATCTTCTGGATTTACTGCAACTGCCAAGTCTCCTAGCATCGTTTCTGGTCTAGTTGTTGCAATAGTTACATACTCATCACTATCTTCAAAGAAATATTTTATATACCATAAATGACCTGTCTGATCTTCGTGGTATACTTCAGCATCTGAAATTGCAGTTTCTGCCTTAGGATCCCAGTTTACAATTCTATTTCCCTTATAGATAAGACCATCGTCATACATTTTTTTGAAAACTCTTTTGACTGCCTTAGTCAAGTTCTCATCCATAGTAAAAGAATCATGATCCCAATCACAAGATACACCTATAGTACGAAGTTGTTGTTTTATAGTTCCTCCGTATTTATGGGTCCAATCCCACGCTTCTTCCAAGAAGCCATCTCTACCGAGATCCGTCTTAGTTTTGCCTTCCTTAGATATCTTATCCACAACTTTGCTTTCTGTAGAAATAGAAGCATGGTCAGTACCTGGTATCCAAAGTGCTTCGTAACCTGCCATTCTCTTGTAGCGAATGATTATATCTTGAATTGTATTATTTAAGGCGTGACCTAAATGAAGGTAACCTGTAACATTTGGTGGTGGCATAACTATTGTAAATGGTTTTTTATCAGGATTTACCTTGGCTTTGAAATATCCACCATCTTCCCACTTTTCATATATTTGTTTTTCAAACTGGCTTGGATTATATTTTGTATCCATATTTTCTCCTTTTAATTAAAAAAGGTGGTAACGACATCGACATAGGACGAATGACCGTGTTACCACCTAAATTTCTTACTAATAAGACTCTCTTTGCACCAATGCGTGCGACATGAAACATATACAAAAGCAACCTTCAAAAGTTAATCCTAGAAACTTTCACCACACGTTTCCTCTCTGTGAAGAACATCCCTTCCTACTCCTCTTTTATTGTTTCTATATTATTTATAATATTATATTAATGTTAAAGCTTTTGTCAATTTTAAAAATTTCATAAATAGTATTCCCTATTTTAAATACCATATATTAAATATACTTATGGAATCTTTTCCATCTATAAATACCTTTGTCTTATAAGGATTTTATTATTTTTATGGAAAAGTTTTCATAATTAATTTTTTTTGATATAATATAATAAGAATCAAGAATAAGGAGTGAAACAATTGGATATTTATATTATTTCAGATACAGCTGGGCTTGCCATATCAGAAATAGTAAATCTATCTTTAAAGCATTTTGATGTTTCTTACAATGTTCACATCAAATCTCCAATTAGAGATATAGATTTACTAAGTCAAACCCTAGCTAGTATAAAAAACAAAAATATACTTATATATCACTCTTTCCAGGATTCTAAGATGAGTGCGTATATACAAAATTTTACACAAACTCATGAAATAAGCTCTATAGACCTTATGGCCTATTCTATAAATAGCCTTAGTAAAGTTTTGGGTGAAAATCCTATAAAAGATCCAAAGTTTAGTGACGTTTATGAAAACGATCATTTCAAGAAACTTGACGCCCTAGATTTTGCTATGAAGTTTGATGATGGAGCTGATTTTAGAGGGATTAAATTTTGTGATATTGCAATAATTGGAGTTTCGAGATCATCCAAGACTCCCCTCTCGATGTATCTTGCAAGTAAGGGACTTAAAGTATCAAACATTCCCCTTATCATAGATTCAAAGGCTCCCCGAGAATTATTTGAAATAGATCCTAGAAGAATATTTGGACTAACTATTGATAAGGAAGTTTTGAAAAAAGTAAGGGATGCAAGAATTAAATCTCTAAAATTATCTAACGATTCTATTTATTCTAGTATGGAAAGAATAGAAAAAGAGTTAAAATACGCAAATGAGTTTATGGAAGATTTGGGCTGTCGTGTAATAGATGTTACTTACAAATCTATAGAGGAAACTTCAGATATTATTCTTAATTATTTAAACGAAAATAAGTTATTGGAAAGGAAAGAAGAATGAGCACAAAATACGTTTATAACTTTAACGAAGGAGACATGTCAATGAGAGCCCTCTTGGGCGGTAAAGGTGCAAACCTAGCTGAGATGACCAATTTAGGTATTACAGTACCTTATGGTTTTACCATCACAACTGAGGCTTGTACGAGATTTTATGAAGAAGATAAAAAACTTTGGGATGATCTTAATAAAGAAGTAACAGAACATATTAAAGATCTAGAAAAAGAAAATGGTAAAACATTCGGTTCAACTGAAGATCCACTTCTAGTTTCAGTTAGATCTGGTGCACCTATCTCCATGCCAGGTATGATGGATACTATCCTAAACCTTGGTTTAAATGATGATGCTGTAATTGGTCTTGCTAAAAAAACTGATAACGAAAGATTTGCTTACGATTCATACAGACGTTTTATTCAAATGTTCTCAGACGTAGCAATGGAACTTGATAAGAATAATTTCGAAAATTTATTAACTGCAAAGAAAGAAGCTAAGGGTGTAAAACAAGATACTGACCTAGATGCAAACGATTTAAAAGAGTTAGTAGAAGAATACAAAGAAAAATATAAAGAGCTTATGGGAGAAGATTTCCCACAAGAACCTAGAGAACAACTTGACCTTGCTATTTCTGCAGTATTTAGATCCTGGGGTAATGAAAGAGCAATCCTATATAGAAAACTAAATGATATAGATGATGCAATGGGTACAGCTGTTAACGTTCAATCAATGGTATTTGGTAATATGGGCGATACATCTGGTACTGGTGTAGCATTTTCTAGAAACCCAGCTACAGGTGAAAATAAACTATTTGGTGAATACCTAATCAACGCTCAAGGTGAAGACGTTGTAGCAGGTGTACGTACCCCTCAAGAAATTCAAACTCTTGCAGATAAAATGCCAGAAGTTTATCAACAATTCTTCGAAACTTCTGAAAAACTAGAACAACATTACAAAGATATGCAAGATATGGAATTTACTATCCAAGATGGCAAACTCTTCCTTCTTCAAACTAGAAATGGTAAAAGAACTGCCCAAGCTGCTGTAAATGTTGCTGTAGATATGGTTCACGAAGGACTTATTACTAAAGAAGAAGCAGTACTTAGAGTTAACCCAAAAGATTTAGATGGTCTACTCCACCCTACTTTTACAGACGAATCTATCAAATCTAATGAACCAATAGCTAAGGGTCTTGCTGCATCTCCAGGAGCAGCAGTTGGTAAGATTGCTTTCTCTGCAAAAGAAGCAGCATCTAGAGCAGCTGAAGGAGAAGCAGTAATTTTAGTTCGTGAAGAAACATCACCAGAAGACCTTGAGGGTATGGTTTCAGCAAAAGGAATCCTAACTGCTCGTGGAGGTATGACAAGCCACGCTGCTGTAGTTGCAAGAGGTATGGGTAAATGCTGTGTTGCAGGTGCAGGAGAATTACACGTAAACGAATTTGAACATACAGTTAGAGTTGGTGACGACGTATATAAAGCAGATGACGTAATTTCTATAGACGGTTCAACTGGTGCAATTTATGCTGGCAATCTAGAAACTCAACCACCTCAACTTCACGGAGCTTTCGGTGAATTTATGGGATGGGTTGACGAATTTAGACAAATGAAAGTTAGAACAAATGCTGATACTCCAAGAGACGTATCACAAGCCCTAGAATTTGGTGCTGAAGGTATTGGTCTATGTAGAACTGAACATATGTTCTTTAAAGAAGATAGAATATTCCAAGTTAGAAAGATGATTCTAGCAAGCGATCTTGAAACAAGAGAAGCTGCCCTTGAAAAAATCCTACCTATGCAAGAAGATGACTTCTATCAAATCTACTCACTTATGAAAGAAAGACCAGTAACTGTTAGACTTCTTGACCCACCATTACACGAATTCCTTCCAAGAGGAGATCAAGAAATTATGGACCTTGCTCATGAATTGAAAGTAGAGCCAGCTCGTGTTAAAGAAAGAATCATAGAACTACAAGAAGTAAACCCAATGCTAGGTTTTAGAGGACTAAGACTTGCAGTTATATATCCAGAAATCGCAAGAATGCAAGCTCGTGCTATAATCCAAGCTGCTATCCACTGCCACGAAGATGGAATTAATGTAGTTCCTGAAATAATGATTCCACTTTCAAGTGATGCAAAAGAACTTAAGACAGTTAAAGAAACTGTAAGAGAAGAAATTGAAAAAGTATTTGAAGAAAAAGGTAAAAAAATCGACTACCTACTAGGTACAATGATTGAAATCCCAAGAGCAGCAATTACAGCTGATGAAATCGCAGAGATTACTGATTTCTTCAGTTTCGGAACTAATGACTTGACACAAATGACATTTGGTTTATCAAGAGATGACGCTGGTAAATTCCTACCTAAATATATAGAAAAAGATATCCTTGAAAAAGATCCATTCCAAGTTCTTGACCAAAAGGGTGTTGGTTTCTTAATCGAAACAGCAGTAGAAAAAGGTAGAAAAACTAACCAAGATCTACACATTGGTATCTGTGGTGAACACGGTGGTGAACCAAATACAGTTAAGTACCTATACAATGTAGGTCTTGATTATGTATCTTGTTCTCCATTTAGAGTTCCTATTGCAAAACTTGCTGCAGCACAAGCTTCAATAGATAACCCTAGAAATAAATAATAAGAATTTTAGAGCTTAAAGGCTAATGCTTTTAGGCTCTTTTTTTGTCGAGACAAATACTAATTTATAAGGTTGATATTAAACTTATCCCCTATGACTTAAAAAAGTCTAAAAGAAATACAATATTTATAACTTTGTATCGAATAAAATCAATATTATATTTCTATAAATTATATCAAATACAATTTGTTTTAAGTTATTGATAGTGGGTATCATTATTCTATAGACAGTAGAAAGTTAAAGGAGAGTTTATGGAATTTAAAAATAGATATGAATTATATATAAACGGTGAGTGGGTTAAGCCAAATTCTGGCGAATACCTTGATATAATAAATCCTGCCACAGGAGAAAAACTATCAGAATTTGCAACAGCAAATGACAATGACGTTGATAAAGCAATTGAAGCTGCAAGAGCTTGTTTTGAAGGCGAATACGGTTCTTATTCAAAGGAAGAAAGAGCAAAACTTTTAAACAAAATCGCTGATAGAATAGAAGAAAATCTTGATCATTTGGCAAAGATTGAAAGCATGGACAATGGTAAGGCAATCAGAGAGACATCAGGTGTTGACCTTCCATGGGTAGTTGATCACTTTAGATACTTTGCAAGTGTTCTTAGGGCAAGTGAAGATGAGATCTCTAAATTAGATGGAAGATTCCTATCCATTAGAACTAGAGAACCACTAGGAGTTGTTGGACAAATGATTCCATGGAATTTCCCTCTATTGATGGCTGCTTGGAAACTTGCACCTGCCATAGCTGGAGGGAATACAATTGTTATCTCCCCTTCTTCAAATACATCTTTGGGCCTTTTGGAAATGATTAGACTAATAGAAGATTTGCTACCAAAGGGACTTATAAATGTTGTAAGCGGTAAAGGATCTAAGACTGGTGAATATCTCCAACATCACAAGGGACTAGATAAACTTGCCTTTACAGGATCAACTAGTGTAGGTCGTCACATAGGAATTTCTGCAGCAGAAAACCTAATTCCTTCTACCCTAGAGCTTGGTGGAAAATCAGCTCACATTATCTTTGATGATTGTGACGTAGAAAAAGCTCTTGAAGGAGCACAAGTTGGTATTTTATTTAACCAAGGAGAGGTTTGCTCAGCTGGATCTAGACTTTTCATTCAAGAAACAATCTATGACGAGTTTGTAGAAAAATTAGTCAATGCTTTTGAAAATGTAAAAGTAGGCGATCCATTAGATCCTACAACTCAAATGGGTGCCCTAAGAGATGAAAAAAGAATCCCAGTTATCCAAGAATTTGTAGATAAAGCTGTAGCTGCTGGCGGAAAAATCCTAACAGGCGGCAAGAGACTAACAGAAAACGGACTAGATAAGGGTGCATTCTATGCTCCAACTATCCTTGCTGATGTGCCAAAAGATAATGATGCTTACAACGAAGAAATCTTTGGTCCAGTTCTTGTAATCAACAAATTTAAAGACGAAGATGACGTAATCAAGATGGCAAATGACTCCCACTATGGACTTGGTGGCGGTATCTACTCAAATGATATGTACAGAATTATGAAGGTTGCAAATGGACTTGAAACTGGAAGAATTTGGGTAAATACTTATAACCAATTCCCAGCTGGTGCTCCATTTGGAGGTTACAAAGACTCAGGTATAGGTAGAGAAACAGATAAACTCGCTCTTGAAGCATATACTCAAGTTAAAAATATAATAATAGACACATTTAAAGATAAATTAGGTTTCTATTAAAAATCAGCACTTTAAAAGCCAATCCCTAGAGATTGGCTTTTTTTGTTAGAATGAAACTTTAAATATTAAAGCTATTAAACATAAAATTATTGCTATTGGAGTATAGATATATTTTCCTATTTTATACCAGCTATCCCCATATTTTTTGCTAGATCCTTGATTAATTTCTCTTATTAATTTATCCTTACCTAGGATATAAAACCAAGTTACAGCTCCAATTGAAGCTCCTATTGGAATAATATATATAGAAATTATATCCATAAATGGTCCCCATTGGCTAATCATTTCTAGATTGACACCAATACCAAATACGAATATTCCGATTATAACTAAGGCGATAGATCTCTTTATCTTTGGAAATCTATTTATCAAAGATTCTGCAACTACCTCAAACATATTTTGTAAAGATGATATACCAGCAAGAATTACTGCCAGATATAAAATTATAGCGAACAATCTTCCTAAGAAGATATTTTGTAAAATTGTTGGTAGAACTTGGAATAACAAACCAGGTCCTCCTGCTTGATCCATATTAAAAACCATTATGGCAGGTATTATAACACATGATGCAATGAGCGCTGCAATGGTATCTAACAAACCCGTTGTTTTAGACGAAGAAACTATATCTTCATCTTTACTTAGATAAGCTCCACAAACAATCATTCCAGATCCTGTTACTGATAAGGAGAAAAATGCCTGCCCCATAGCTTGGACTATAGTATTAATATTTAAGGTATTTCTATCAAATCTAAACATGTATTTGTAACCTTCGATAGCTCCATCGAGAGTCATAATCCTTATGGCTAAAATAACGAACAAGACAAAAAAAGTCGGCATCATAATCTTGTTTGATTTTTCAATTGTACTCGCTCCACCAATACATGTTATAAGGGTAACTAGAATAACTAAAAAGTGAAAAATAACAACTGAGTATTCTTTATTTGAAAAAGAATCAAACCACACACTAGTATCAACTGTCATAAGCTCACCAGTTAGAGAATCAAATAAGGCCTTGCATACATAGGCTACTATTACAGCATAACCCAAAGCTATAAGTAAAGATCCTAATAAAGGTATGTATCCTATATTTTTTCCTACAAAATTATCTTTATTTTTGCTTTTAAATGATTTATAATATGCGCCCAGAGTTCCTGTCTCAGCATATCTACCTGCTGCAAATTCACTAGAAAGACCCACATAGGAAAACAAACTTACAAATATAAGATAGAATAATAAAAATACAAGTCCACCTTGTTGAAATTTGTAAGGAAACCCCCAGACATTAGCCATTCCAACTGCAGATCCAACAGCCGTTAGTATAAATCCTAATTTCGAATTAAATTTGTTCATAATTACTCCTATTCTTAACGCATAGTTTGTCGCGTTAAAGTATGTTAGTATTATATCCCAAACTTTAAATAAGTAAAGTTTTTAAATAAAAAATTCCCCAAAGGGAATTTCTTACATAAAAATTGTTAATATACAAATTATAATTACTAAGGGTGTGTAGATATATTTTCCAATATTATACCAAGTATCTCCATATTTTTTTGATGCACCAGAATTAATTTCATCGACAAGTGTTTTTTTGTCTAGAATGTAAAACCAAGTCACTGCTCCAATCATAGCTCCTATTGGAATAATATATATTGAAATCATATCCATAAATGGACCCCATAGACTTATTTTTTCTATGTTGATTCCGACTACAAATACAAAAAACGCTAAGACAAATAAAACTACTTTCCTGTTTATTTTTTCAAACTTATAGTCAAATGATTCAACTACTACTTCAAACATGATTTGTAAGGAAGAAATACCTGCAAATAAAACTGCTAGGTATAAGATTATTGCAAAAAATCTTCCACCTTCAATATTTTGTAGGATAGTAGGAAGAACTTGGAACAATAAACCTGGCCCTCCTGCTTGATCCATAGAAAAAACTACTACAGATGGAATCATTACTAAAGCTGCAACCATAGCTGCTGTAGTATCTAATAGACCGGTCATTTTTGATGAATAGATTATATCTTCATCTTTGTGAAGGTAGGCTCCACAAATCATCATGGCAGATCCTGTTATAGATAGGGAGAAAAATGCTTGTCCCATTGCTGATACCAGAGTTTCTATATTTAGGTGATCATAATCAAGTCTAAACATATATTTATACCCTTCAAGTGCATTTGGAAGAGTTATAATTTTTATGGCTATGACTAAAAATAAGATAAAAAATGCTGGCATCATGAATTTGCTAGATTTTTCCAAAGTTTTGGCTGAACCTAGGCAATTTATTAGGGTAAGAATTATAACTGCTAAATGAAATGGCCACACAGAATAATCCTTATTTGATAAGTCTTCATACCAAATAGAAACATCATTAGTCATTAAAGTTCCTGTTACTGAATCAAATAACGCTTTAAATATATAAGAAACCACAACTGCATAACCAATAGTGAGAAGTACCAAGCCAAACAGTGGTAGCATTGAAATAAATGTTCCAATTTTTTTGTTTTTATTCTTGCTCTCAAAGGCTTTTTCATAAGAACCTATGGTGCCTGTTTCTGCTATCCTACCAATTGCAAACTCACTTGATAGTCCAACATATGAAAACAAGGCTATGAAAAATATATAGGCTATTAGGAAGAATAAGCCGCCTTCTTGAAGCTTGTAGGGAAATCCCCACACATTTGCCATGCCGACAGCAGATCCAACCGCTGTTAGAATAAAGCCTAATCTCGAACTAAATTTATTCATTATTATTCCTTTTATTTATTTAAAATTTTACTTATACTTTTCTTCTAGAGATTTAATTAAATCGGTATCTTCGAAATAATTTATTCCCATGGCTTTTTTGACTTGAGAGACTTTTTCCTCGCCGACTTTTCTTGCTTTTGCTGTACCTTCTTCTAGTATTTTAAACACTTTAGACAAATCTTTTTCATATTCCATGCGTCTTTTTCTGATAGGCTCTAGCTCTTCTTCCAACACTTTTATCAAGAATTTCTTACACTTAACATCTCCAAGCCCGCCTTTTCTGTAGTGGTCTTTTAGAGCATCTAGATTTTCATAATCAGGCAAGAATTTTTCAAAGTGTTCTTGTTTTGAAAATACATCAAGATAAGTAAATACAATATTTCCCTCGACCTTGCCAGGATCATCTATATTAATGTGATTTGGATCTGTGTACATACTCATTACTTTTTTCTTTATAGTTTTTTTGTCATCTGCTAAATATATGGCATTTCCTAAAGACTTGCTCATTTTAGCTCCGCCGTCTATACCAGGCATTCTTCTCGCAATTTTTGCTTCTGGTAAAACTGCTTTTGGCTCTACAAAAGTCTTTCCATATATGTTATTAAAGCTTCTAGCTATCTCTCTAGCTTGCTCTATCATTGGTTCTTGATCTTCGCCAACTGGAATAATATTTGCATCAAATAATAAAATATCTGCAGCTTGGCTTACAGGATATATTAAAAATCCTGCAGGTAACGAATTCTCGAAATTTCTTAATTTAATTTCAGATTTAACTGTTGGATTTCTTTCAAGTCTAGATAGAGTTACTAAATTTAGAAAATAAAAAGTCAGTTCTGTTAACTCTGGTATTTGTGATTGCACAAAGAATGTTACCTTATTAGGATCAAGGCCCACGCTTAAATAATCAAGGGCGACCTCTACTAGGTTTTCTCTTATTTTCCCTGGATTGTCAAAATTATCTGTTAGAGCTTGACTATCAGCAATCATGACATACATTTTCTCATAAGAAGCTTCATTTTGCATCTTAACTCTATTTTTTAGGCTCCCTACATAATGACCTAGATGAAGTCTACCTGTAGGTCTATCTCCTGTAAGTATAATATCTTTCAAAATTTCCTCCATATTTTAAAAAAGGGAAGGTCTACGCCTCCCTCTTTCCTAATTGCTCGCAAGATAGGCATCTATAAATCCTTGGATATTGCCATCCATAACACTTTCTACATTTCCCATCTCGAAATTTGTTCTGTGGTCTTTAACCATAGTATAAGGTTGGAAAACGTAAGACCTAATCTGGCTTCCCCAAGCAATTTGTGAATACTTACCTTGTATATCTTCTATTTTTTCTCTTTGTTCTTCTTCTTTGATCTGAACTAGTTTACTCATAAGCAAGTTCATAGCTGTCTGTCTATTTTGAATCTGACTTCTTTCTGCTTGACTAGTAGCTACAACACCAGTTGGAATATGAGTAATCCTTACTGCAGAGTCGGTTTTATTGACGTGTTGACCACCAGCTCCACTCGCCCTATAGGTATCTATCCTTAAATCAGATGGATCGATATCTATTTGGATATCATCATCTAATTCTGGAAAGATATCTACAGATGAAAATGAAGTATGCCTTCTAGATTGGCTATCGAAAGGGGAAATTCTAACTAATCTGTGAACTCCTTTTTCTCCTTTTAGATATCCGTAGGCATAAGCTCCCTTTACATGTATGGTTACAGATTTGATTCCACCAGCCTCTTCGTTATTTAAGTCTTTTATATCGTATTTGAAGCCACGGTCATCAAAGTATCTTGTATACATTCTAAAGAGCATATCTGCCCAATCTGTCGCCTCAAGTCCACCTGCTCCCGCATTTATAGATAGATAAGCGTTATTTTTATCATACTCTCCACTAAGCTGAGTCTTAAGTTTCATAGCTTGGGCAAGCTTGTCGAGTTTTTTAAGAGAAATTTCTACTTCTTCTATAGTTTTAAGCTCGCTGTCCTCGCTTAGCTCTACTAAATCTAGCATATCTGTATTATCTGCTATACCATCTTTAAGCTTATTATAATCCTCTAAGTCATCTTTTTTTAGAGCCAAATCTGCCATAGTTTTTTGGGCAGCATCAGAATCATTCCAAAAGTCTGGACTTTGAGATTTTTTCTCAAGATTTTCTATTTCCTCTTTTAACCTAGCTGGGTCAAAGAGAATCTCCAATCAAATTCAATTTTTTTGTCAGATCGTCAATTTCTGATCTTAATTCAAAAATTTCTTTCATATTATTTCTTTACGTTAGATTTCTTTGCTTCACGTTCAAGTCTTCTTCTCTCAGCTCTATTTAGATTTTCTAGATTATCTTCATCTTCGACATCTTCTAAACTTTCTTCAGCTGGTCTTAGGACTTGTTTTCTTTCAATATTTTGTCTGATTTCAACACCGAGCATGTATTTCACTGTGTCTTCTTGTATTGACCTTGTCATATCCTCATACATTTCGAAACCTTCGTTAGTGTATGCTCTAACTGGATCTTCTTGACCCATAGCTCTTACACCGATTTCTTTTCTCATTTGATCCATTGCATCGATGTGATCCATCCATTTTTGATCTATTACTCTAAGAAGAATTACTCTTTCTACTTCTCTCATATTTTCAGATCCAAATTGAGCTTCTTTATCTTCATATTTAGCAAGAGTTGCATCTGTGATATAGTCAATTAAATCTTTTTGAGTATAAGAGTTTATATTTTCAAAGTGTAGGCTTGCTACTGGCACTGATAGACCATTTAGGTAGTTTAGCAGAGCAGTCATTTCCCAGTTTTCTGGTTTTACTTCAGGGTTAGTGAATGTATATACTGCATTTTCTATAACATCTTTGATCATACCAATGATTGTTTCTTTCATGTCTTGACCAAATAGAACTTCTCTTCTTTCGTCATAGATAATTGTTCTTTGTTTGTTCATAACATCGTCATATTGAAGGACTCTTTTTCTTGTTGCGAAGTTATTGGCTTCTACCCTTGTTTGAGCGCGTTCAACTGCCTTTGTTACCATCTTAGAAACTATAGGTTCATTTTCATCATAATTGTATTTATCAACAAATTTAGCTACAGCTTCTCCACCATTTAGTCTTACCAAATCATCTTCAAGAGATATGAAGAATCTTGACCTACCTGGGTCTCCTTGACGTCCTGAACGACCTCTTAGCTGATTATCTATACGACGTGATTCGTGTCTTTCAGATCCTATGATATAAAGACCACCAGCTTCTTTTACCTTTTCAGCTTCTTCTTTTATTTCTGGTCTGTATATATCTTTGTAATGTCTATATTTCTTTCTAGCATCAAGAACTGCTTGGTCAGTTGTTTCTGCAAAAGAATCAACTTGTTCTAGAACTTCTTCAGATACACCTTCTCTTTTAAGTCTTGACATAGCCATATGATCTACGTTACCACCTAGCATAATATCAGTACCACGTCCAGCCATGTTGGTTGCGATAGTAACTTGGTTTAATCTACCTGCTTGAGCAACTATATCTGCTTCTCTTTCGTGGTTTTTAGCATTTAAAACTGTGTGAGATATGCCAGCTTTTTTTAGAGCATCTGATAATCTCTCACTGGCTTCTATTGAAATAGTACCTACTAGGATTGGTTGACCTGTAGCGTGAACTCTATTAATTTCATCTATAATTGCATTATATTTTCCACGCTCATTTATATATACATAGTCAACGTCATCTTTTCTTTGGACAGGTCTATTGGTTGGGATTTCAACAACATCTAGTTTGTAGATTTCGTCAAACTCGTCTTCTTCAGTCTTAGCTGTACCTGTCATACCAGAAAGTTTGTCATACATTCTAAAGTAGTTTTGGAAGGTAATTGTAGCAAGTGTTTTACTTTCTGCTTTTACTTCTACGCCTTCTTTAGCCTCTATTGCTTGGTGTAGACCATCTGAGAATCTTCTACCTTGCATAATACGGCCTGTAAACTCATCTACAATCTCTACTTCGCCGTGGTTTACTACATAGTCTATATCTCTTGTCATTGTAGTATTTGCCTTTAGAGCGTTGTTAATATAATGAGCAAGCTCGATATTGTCAGTATCAGATAGGTTTTCTATACCAAAGAATTTCTCTGCTTTAGCTGTACCTTTTTCAGTTAGGTTGGATGTTTTTCTCTTTTCATCTACTAAGAAGTCCACATCTTCTACCTTAAATTCCCTATCAAATGGATCGATATCAGCATCTTCATTTGGATCTAGGATTCTACCTTCAAGAGTTTGGATAAAATCATTTGCCTTCACATAAGTATCTGTAGATTCATCCCCTTGACCTGATATGATAAGAGGAGTTCTCGCCTCATCTATAAGGATAGAGTCAACCTCATCAACTATAGCATAGTGAAGGTCTCTTTGAACCATATCATCTTTGTAAATTACCATGTTATCTCTTAGGTAGTCGAAACCGAATTGGTTGTTTGTACCGTAAGTTATATCTGCATTGTAATTTTTCTTTCTTTCATTATTTGTAAGTCCATAAACTATGCAACCAACAGTTAAACCAAGGAAGGTATGTACCTTACCCATCCACTCTTGGTCACGCTTAGCTAGGTAGTCGTTTACTGTAACTACATGAACTCCCTTTCCTGTTAGGGCATTAAGGTATGATGGAAGAGTCGCTACAAGAGTTTTACCTTCACCAGTTCTCATCTCTGCGATTTGTCCGTTGTGAAGAACAATACCACCTAGTAATTGAACAGGGTAATGTTTTAGTCCCAAAACTCTAGAGCTTGCTTCTCTAACAACTGCAAATGCTTCAACTAATAGATCATCTACAGTTTCTCCTTGTTCTAATCTTTGTTTAAATTCACTTGTCTTATTCTGTAATTGTGTGTCAGTCAGTTGTTGCATTGATTCATCTAGGGCAAGGATTTGATCAACAAGTTTTTGGTTTTGTTCGATTTCCTTTTCACTAAATGACTTAAATAAATTAAATAACGCCAAATTATTCACTCTCCAATTCTTCTTATGTAAGATCCTTAATTAGGATAGAAAGGATTTTACTCTTATATATTAAAGCATAATCATCAATTTGTAAAATAAATTGCCTAAGCTTTAGATATTCGCTCCTTATACTATACCAGTTAATTCTGATAAAAAAATTATTTTAGAAGATTTTTATTATTTATTGACTAAATGGGTACAAGAAAATGAGGACCTAAAAGGCCCTCACAAATTATATATAAATAGCAGAAGTTTTAAGTTAGTCTAAATGTGGAATTATTTGACCATAATCCCCTTTCTTTCTCCTATATACAACTCTAACTTGCATATCATCTGCATCTAGGTATACGAAGAAGTTGTGGTCTAAAAGTTCCATCTGTAAGATTGCTTCTTCAGCGCTCATTGGTTTAACGTGAATCTCTTTTTTTCTGACAATATTTGCATCTTTGTCATCGTCATCTTCATAAGGATCGAAATTATCAAACTTTATGCTTTGACCACTTTGCCTATCTCTCATAAGTTTTGTCTTATTTTTTCTGATTTGACGAACTAGACCATCTATATTTTTATCTATAGCAGTTTGGTAGGTAGGATCAGTAGTTTCGGATCTTAAAATTTTGCCTCCATCTAAGATAGCAGTAGTTTCAACAACAAAGTCGTTACCCTCTTTGGCAAATCTAACATCCATTTCTTGTTGGTCGTGGAAGTATTTATCTAGCCTGTCAAATTTCTTTTCTGATTCATTTCTGATATCATCTGTAAGTGTAAAATTCTTGGCTATTAAATTCAATTTCATAATATCCTCCTATTGTCTTTTTATATTATTACCCAATAATAATTAAAATAAACGTTTTCTTTTCAAAAAATCAAAATATACAGTATAATGTGAAAAGATATATAAAGGAGTAAATATGGAAGATACAAAATTAAAAGATATTTTAAATTACGAGTTTTTATCAGATCTTTCTATAAGTGATGATGGTAAGAAACTTTTCTACAAGAAAACTCGTCCTAACTATAAAGAAAACAAATACGATACAAATATCTTTATCTATGATCTAAAAACTAGCGAAAATTATAAGGCTACAAATGATGATAAAGCAACAATATTCACTTTTAATGAAGATTCTAATCTTATCTACAAGAAATCATCCACAGATGAAGAAGATGTATTTTTTGTAAAAGAAGGATCTGGTGTAGGTAGAAAGTCCTTTTCTATCAAAAAAGATGTTCAATCTATCAAGTTTTTAAAAGATAATCTCTACCTAGTGAAAGCTTCAGAGAAAAAGACAAAAGAAGAAAAAGATAGAAAAAAGGAAAATTCTTATTTCAAAGAGATAGATAAACTTCCTTTTTATTTAAATGGATCTGGATTTATTGGAGAAGAAAAATCTTCTTATTACATCTACAATATTGCTAATGGTGAGCTTAGGTTGATCACTGAATCAACTGAAGAAAACAAGCTCTACTTTTGTGATATAAATAAAAACTTAGACAAAATCTTATTTTTGAAGGAAAATTCCACATCAAACAAAGTCATGGATCTTAGAGAAGATTTAATTCTTTACGACTTAAAAACCAATTCAGAAAAAACATTAATAGCAAACGAATTTTCTTTTTTTACGGCTAAATTTATCGAAGATGAAATAATTTTCGTAGCTACTGATATGAAAAAAGTCGGAATAAACGAAGACTGTTTCATATACAAAATAAATTTTGATGGTGCATATGAAATGATATCTCCTAGCGATTTTGATATGTCCTTTGGCAATTCCATTGGTACAGACAGCCGTTTTGGAGGAGCTAAAACTTTTGATGTTTCTAACAATAGGCTTTATTTCGTAGTAACTCATTTTGAAAATTCCCCACTTTATTCCATAGATCTCAAGGGAAACTTAAGAAAAGAAATAGAAGATGAAGTGGAAGATTTTGCTGTAAATAATGATGATATTTACTACTTGTCTATGGGGGCTGATACATTAGGCGAAATAAAGAAAAAGGGATACAGAAAGCCTCTAGTAGAAAATAAAATCAAAACAAATGTATGCAAGATAGAAACTTTTGACTTTAAGTCAAATAACGATACCTTGAAAGGCTATGTTGTTTTGCCTAGAGATTTTGATATTAACAAAAAATATCCTACCCTTCTTTCTGTTCACGGAGGACCAAAAACCGAATTTTCTGATATTTTCCATCACGAACACCAAATGTTTGCAAACGATGGATATATCATAATTTACACCAATCCTCATGGATCAAGCGGAAGAGGCGTAGAGTTTTCTGATATAAGAGGAAAATATGGATCCATAGACTATGATGATTTGATGAGATTTACTAATCTTGCTATAGAAAAATATCCTCAAATAGATACTAACAAAATGGGTGTCTATGGTGGAAGCTACGGTGGATTTATGACAAATTGGATAATAGGACACACTAATAGGTTTAAGGCCGCTTGTGCCCAAAGATCTATATCTAACTGGACAAGTTTTTACGGAGTATCTGATATAGGATATTATTTTGCAAATGATCAAACTGCAGGAGATATTTGGGATAATCTTGAAAAAATGTGGGATCAATCCCCTATTAAATACGCAAAAAATGTTAAGACACCAACTCTATTTATCCACTCTGATGAAGACTACAGGTGTCCATTAGAACAAGGGCTACAAATGTATACTAGGATAAAATTAAATGGAGTTGATACAAAAATGTATCTATTCCACGGAGAAAACCACGAACTATCTAGGTCTGGAAAACCAAAGGGCAGAATAAAAAGACTAGAAGAAATCAAAGCTTGGTTTGACAAGTATTTAAAAGATGAAAATTAAGAAAAAAGATTTTAAAAACTTTTTATTAAATCTCTTAAATAGGATCTCAAGACACGATATAACAACGTATTCTGCTGCCCTATCCTTTTACCTCTTGCAAGCCTCAATTCCGCTTATGATGGTACTTGTAACTGTGCTTTCATATTTTTTGGCAGGCAAGGAAGATATAATATTTAAGTTTGTAGATTTTTTACCTAATACAACGAGTAAACTAATTGTAGATTCAATTAATATTTTGTTAATTTCATCCCAATCACCAACAGTAACGACCCTAACAATATTATTTGCTTTGTGGTCTGCTACTTCTGGTATCAATAAATTAATAAACGCTATAAACCACGCTTACGGACTTCATAACAACAAGCAAGCTATCAAGCAAAGGTTGATGAGTATAATATTTACCCTAGTCTTTATACTTTTGATAGTCTTCTTGTTGGTATTCCAGATTTATGGGTCAAGTATAATAGGAATATTTAATTCTCAGATAATTGAGAAAATTACAGTGCACTTTAATACAAATATCCAATCGGCCCTTGATATGATATCATCACCATTGTTTAAACTATTTTCCTATATAGTTCCATTTTTAATAATGGCCTTAGCAGTTGGTTTATTTTACAAATATTCCCCATCAAATTCTAAAAATAGGATTAGGAATAGAGAGGCTTTCTTGGGTGGGCTGTTTGTAAGTATTGCAATATCTCTTGCAACCTTTATTTACTCTTATTTTATAAATAACTTCTCCAACCAATCACTAGTTTATGGAGCCTTGGCTGGAATATTAGCCTTGTTTATTTGGCTTTTAATTGTTTCTACCATGCTAATTTTGGGAGCAGAATGTATAGCTGCCTACAGAGAAGGATACAAGAAAGATTTCTTTGATAAAAACGTAGACAAGGATCAAAACGGAAAGATAAAGAGAAAGGTCACTGACTTATTTAAAAGGAAAACCAATGAAAAGTGAAATGAGACGATTTATTAAAAACCTTAGACGTGAGATGACTGAAGAAAAAATTACCGAAATCTCAAATAAAATCTATAAGAATTTGATAGAACTCGACCTATATAAAAATGCAAAATCAATATTCGTCTATCTATCAATGGATAAAGAAATTGATACCTACAGAATCATAAATCACGCCCTAGAAAATGGCAAGAAAGTTTTTGTTCCCTACCTAGAAAATAAGAAAATGTATCTAAGAAGACTAAGAAGTTTAGATGATCTAACAGAAGGATCCTTTGGGATAAAAACTTCTACAAATGAAGAAAGTATAGCTAATCCAGATCTAAGCCTTGTGCCAGGCCTTTCATTTGATGATAATAAAAATAGGTTAGGCTATGGTGGTGGATATTATGATAGGTTTTTAGCAAACTCTGATACAATTTCTATCGGATTATTTGCAGAGATAACTAAATCAATTGAAATTCCAACAGATGAAACTGATGTTAGCCTTGATTATATTCTCACAGAAAATGGAATATTTTAAAAATTATGAAAATATATTTGACACTTTTAAAAAGTCTGTGTATAATTTGAACCATAGAAAATAAACTGTGATAAGAAAAGTAGATTTGACGGACCTACCCAGAGAGACTATGGTTGGTGGAAATAGTTTAGCGAAATCAGATTGAAAATGGCCTTTGAGTTTCTTACCTGATATTTAAGGTAAGACGTGTTCGCACGTTATAGCGATAGAGTATGTTGGTACTCGATGAGTTATTAATTGTGAGATTAATTTAAATTTTAGGTGGTAACACGTGGCAGAGCCTCGTCCTTTATAGGATGGGGCTCTTTTTGAATTAATTTTTAAGGATACATAGTGAATTTTCTAATGGCGCCAAATTTGTAAGAATGTTAAAAGTAGAAAATAATATAAGAGGTAAAGAAAATGACAAAAAGATTTTTAACAGTTGGTTCGTTACTTAGAGATGAAGATTTACTAAAATACAAAAGAGAAATAGAGAAAAGAGATGACATAACATATCCTTTCTACGATGACCTTGACGGTTATAAGGAATGCGAAGATAAAGCTGTAGCTAATGTTGTGGAAGAACAGATTAAAAGAGGTCTTGCTGAAATAACTGATGGTGAATATTCCAAGTCTTTGTGGCACCTTGACTTCGTTTGGGGTCTTAGCGGTTGTGAGAGATTTATAAAAGATAACGGATATTTCTTCAGAGAAAAAGATTCAGATGATAAATTTGAAACAAGAAAAGATATAGGTATCAGAATAGTAGGCAAAGTATCCGGCAAGAACCACCCATTTATCGAGCATTTCAAAAGACTAAAGAAGCTTGCAGATGGCAGAAGCAATGTAAAACAATGTATCCCTTCCCCTTCTCATATCTATGGTGAGCTTTTAAACTTCGGTTTCATAGATGAATCTACCTATTATGATTCTAGCGAAGATTTCTTAGAGGATTTGATAAAAGCTTACAAAGAATTTTTAGACGATTATAAAAATGCTGGTGGAGAGATTATCCAATTTGATGATTGCCTATGGGAACAATTTGCCAAGGAAAACAAGGAAAACCAATATGATAACAACCAAACTGACCTTGATAAGGACCTTACCCTCGCCCAAAAATATATTGATATAAATAATGAGCTAATAGATTACGCTCACAGTCTTGGGCTTAAAGTTTACACCCACAATTGTAGGGGAAACTATGCATCAAGAAACTTCTCTGATGGTACTTATGAATCCATAGCAGATTTATTCTTTAAAAACCTAAAATACGATAGATTTTACCTAGAGTGGGACGATGACAGAGCTGGATCTATAAATGCCCTAAAGGCTTTCTCAAATAGAGATGATGTGGAGGTTGTCCTAGGACTCTTGTCAAGTAAAACTAATAGCCTAGATGATGAAAAAAGAGTATTAGATCTCTTAGATGAGGCAAGCAAAATTATTCCAAAAGATAGGCTCTACCTCTCTCATCAATGTGGTTTTGCTTCTTGTGATTGTGGAAATGAGCTAACAATCGATGAGCAATGGAAGAAAATTAGCCAAGGTCAGAAAATTGCACAAGAGTTTTGGGGTGAATAATGACAGATCCAAGATTATTATTAGAAAAATTGAAAGAAAAAACTTGGCTTAGTTTAAGTCACCCAGTTAATGATGAAATACCACACTTTGAAACCTTCGATAAAGTAAAAATTGAGGACGTGGCAAGTATAGATAAGGATGGATTTTGGGGTTGTCAGATAAATATAGGTAGCCAATATGGAACCCACATAGACGCTCCCAACCACTTCGCTAAAAATACCAGAAGTCTTTTAGAAATTCCTTTTTCTGAAAGATGTTTGAATCTTTTTGTAATAGATATAAGTAAAAAAGTAGAAAATAATCCTGACTATGAGCTAAGCCTTGAAGATATCAAACAATTTGAAGAAAAATATGGACAAATAGAAGAAAATTCTTTCGTAGCCCTTAGAACTGATTGGGCAAAAAGGTTCTCAGATAAAGATTCCTTTATCAATAAAGATAAGGACGGAGTTGAGCACACCCCTGGTTGGTCCCTTGAAGCTCTCACCTTTCTCAATGAAAAAAGAAAGGTCTGTGCTATAGGTCATGAAACTTTAAATACTGATGCTGGTATAAAGCTATACGAAAATAAGGCTCTAGAAGCAGAATATTATTGGCTAAGCCAAAATAAGTACCAAGTAGAAATCCTAAATAACTTGAATAAACTCCCATATACAGGTGGAATCATTATAATTTCCTTCCCACAAATAGAAAATATCTCAGGTTTTGGAGTAGAAGCAACTGCAATTTTTTAAATAAATATTCCAAAACTTATACATTTAAATCTCCTAAATAAAAAGCTTAGCGAAAAAATCCGCTAAGCTTTTAAAATACCTATTTATTTTTTGGTTCAATTCTATCATTGCCGCCCATATACATTTGAAGTGGTTCAGGAATTCTAACGCTTCCATCTTCTTGAAGTAGGTTTTCAAGGAAAGCTATTAGCATTCTAGGTGGAGCAACTACAGTATTGTTTAGAGTATGAGCAAAGTACGTTCCGTCTTCTCCTCTAAGTCTTATACCTAAACGTCTTGCTTGGGCATCTCCTAGGTTAGAACAAGATCCAACTTCGAAATATTTTTTCTGTCTTGGACTCCATGCTTCAACGTCACAAGATTTTACCTTAAGATCTGCAAGGTCTCCTGAACAACATTCTAGAGTTCTTACTGGAATTTCTAGACTTCTAAAGAAATCTACAGTGTTGTTCCACAATTCATCGTAAAATTTCTTAGAATCTTCCGGTTTACAGATTATAACCATTTCTTGTTTTTCAAATTGGTGGATTCTGTATACTCCACGTTCTTCTATACCGTGAGCTCCAACTTCTTTTCTAAAGCATGGAGAATAAGATGTCATTCTAAGTGGCATTTTTTCTTCTTCATTTATAGTATTGATAAACTTACCAATCATTGAGTGTTCACTTGTACCTATTAGGTAAAGATCTTCTCCCTCAATCTTATACATCATATCTTCCATTTCTGAAAAGCTCATTACACCAGTAACAACATCAGATCTAATCATAAATGGAGGGATATAATATGTGTACCCCCTATCAATCATGAAATCTCTCGCATAAGAAAGGATTGCTGAGTGAAGTCTTGCTATATCTCCTCTTAGATAATAAAAACCTGCGCCTGAAGTTTCTCTTGCAGCATCAAGGTCTACTCCGTCAAAGCTTTCCATGATATCAATATGATATGGCACTTCATAATCTGGTACTACAGGATCTCCGTACTTTTCGATTTCAACATTTTCGCTGTCGTCTTTTCCTATTGGAACAGTATCATCTATAATTTGAGGGATGACTTGCATTCTTTTCTTAACTTCAGCTGCAAATTTTTCTGTATCAGCTTCTATATGCTCTAGTTTATCATTTATATCCTTAACTAGTTTCTTAGCATCTTCTGCAGCTTCCTTCTTTCCTTGTGCCATTAGAGCACCGATTTCTTTACTAGTTTTATTTCTTTGACTTCTTAGGTTATCTCCCTCAGTTTTAAATGATCTAAGTTTTTCATCAAGGTCTAAGACTTCATCAACTAGCTTTAGTTTATCATCTTGAAACTTCTTTTTAATGTTCTCTTTTACAAGATCAGGGTTTTCTCTAAGTAACTTAATATCAATCATAATTTCTCCTTATAAAATATAAAATAAATAAAAAAGACCTCTCCCCAATTGGGACGAAGGTCTCGTGGTGCCACCCAAATTATGCAAATAAATGCCTTAATTCTTATATGCTCAAAGGTAGATTCACTAGGTCCGTACAAGAGATTTTCACCAACCATCTCCTCTCTAAATGCCTTCACTAGCTACTAAGTCTTCTCAGCGCACTATCAAATTTACTAACATTATACAGTAATTATCAAATATCTCAAGAACATAATTTTTATAAAAAATTAACCCTACTTGTGTTATAATAAGTAAGTTAGGACGGAGTTAAAATGGAAAAGAAAAGAATAAAAAAAATAAAGTTTAACTATATTACCATGCTAAAAGCACTAAGCTTAATTGCGGTATCTCTCTATCATTTATTTAGTCACAGACTTTCTGGAGGGTTTTTAGGTGTAATAATCTTTATGATTATATCGGGATTTTTCCTAGCCAAATCTTCTAAGAAAAGCTCTGAGATTAGCGATATTAATTTTTTTATTGGAAAAATAAAAAGAAGGATATTTAAGATAGTATCTCCAATGTGGGTCATAGTTTCTATATCGCTTTTGGTCTCTTTGATATTTGCAAGAGATATCTTCGATGATAGTATAAGAAGTTCTATACCTACAATATTGGGTTTTGAAAATATCAGAGCAATCATAAAAGGAATATCCTATTTTGATAGGTCTGGAAATTTCAATATATTTACCCACCTTTGGTATATTTCAGTCTACTTGCAATTTATAATAATCTACTACACTATAGATTATCTAATTAATAGATTCCAACTAAATAGCAAAAGAATAGAAATATTTGCCATACTTACAGTAATTTCAACTGCTATTAGCTACTATCTTTCTTTTGCAAAAGCAAGTATAGTTAGAATCTACTATGGAACAGACGTAAGACTTTCTGCATTTTTTGTAGGGGTTTTAGGTTTTTTAATCTATGATAAATGTAAAGATAAATTAGATAAATTGGAATTAAAGAAGATAATTTATGTGCTCTTAGCTCTTGTAATTCTTCCTTTTTTCTTTATAAATGGTAAAAACTTGTGGGTTTACAGGACATTCTTCCTAGTCTATCAATTGATCGTAGTAGCTCTTGTTATAGTTACCTATAGATTTGAAGAAACAAACCCTAAGAAATACAAGGATTACAATCCTTTTTTCAAATTTCTAATTTGCTTAGGAGATAGGTCCTACTATTACTATTTGTGGCAGTATATTGTCCAAGTTTTTATGACTTATCTTTTCATAAATAAGATAGCTAATAGAGTTTTATTTTATCTTGTGGGATTAGTAGTGTTAGTTGTATTAGCAGAAATTTCTTATTATTTTAGAAGAGTTAAAAAATCCTTAAAGATTAAAAGCTTGATAGGTGCCCTTTTTCTTGTAGGAATATTAAATATAGTTTCCTTGGCTATTGGCAATAAAAAAGAAGCTCAAATGAATGAATTTAAGAAAGAATTTTCCAAAAATGAAGAAGAAATTGACAAGAGAAATGAACTGGCTAAGAAAAATAACAAAAATAAGCCTAAAAAAAATATTACAACCAAAAATAAGAAACAAACAAACGACAGATTCAAAGAAAAGCCTTATGATGATTTTGATTTCACAGAAAATGAGCTAACTTACCTAAAAAATATATCAATCACAGCAATTGGCGATTCAGTTTTAGTTAATATCGACTCTTATCTAAGAGAATTTGTTCCAAACCTCTACTTAGATGGTGAAGTTGGTAGAAGCATGTCAGATGGTCCAAATACACTTTTAAATATCGAATCTCAAGTTGGTTTAAATGATTTTATCTTAGTTGTATTGGGTTCTAACGGACTAGAATCAACTGACGATATGCAAAAAATTGTAGATGAAGCAGGTGGACGAGATGTGTATTTTGTAAATACTAGCCACTTACAATCATATATGGATCAGGTAAATAAAGAAATTAAAACTTTTACTGATAATAATCCCAAGGCACACCTAGTCGATTGGAGAAGTTTTGTAAAAGATCGTGATGACCTTCTTGCAGTCGACAGAGTCCACCCAAATGTTGATGGAAGCTATGGTTTTGCTAAACTAATTTTAAGAAAAATACTCAATACAAATAAGGTAAACCCTTAACTAGATAAATCCTTTGATTTAATTTCAAAGGATTTTTACTTTACTTAATTTGATAATTTAGTTATAATTTTAATAGTCTATAAATCTAAGTCAGACATTTGGATTTCACAAATTTGGAGATACCAAATTTATTACTTAATTTATAGAAAATATATTTTGGCATCGAAAGATGCGATGAACGGTATCCTTTGTGAACCGTATCAGGAGGTAACAATGAAAAATAAAACAATCAGCAGTAGAAAGCTTGTGACTTCGGCAATGCTTGGTGCAATCACCATAGTATTAAGCCTAACTCCACTCGGTCTTATTCCATTAGGATTTATTAATGCGACTACCATGCACATTCCTGTAATAATAGGTGCTATAGCAGAGGGTCCAATCGTTGGAGCACTAGTTGGACTCATCTTTGGAGTTTCATCATTACTAAACGCTCTACTAAGAAATCCTAGCCCAGTATCATTTGTATTTTACAATCCATTAATATCTGTTCTTCCGAGAATTCTAATTGGAATTACAAGTTATTATGCCTACAAAGCTTGCCTTAAGATAAATGATAATAAACTAAAAAATCTAGCCAAAGTTTTATGGGCTGCAATTTCCCTAGCTTTAGTTTACCTACTAGTTAAAAACATCAAGGCTGGAAAATCAACAACAAATATTATCTTTGTTGTAATCTTGCTTTTGGTAGTTGTGGGACTATTTATTTATTCCAAAAAATCAGCCAAAGGCGATTTCCCAATAGCAATAGGTGCTTTTGTAGGATCTATGACAAATACAATCTTAGTTCTAGGTGGAATATATCTAATATATGCAGAAGAATATGTAAAGACTCTTGGCATTCCTTTAGAAAGTGCAAGATCTGCTATTCTTGGAGTGACGATTACAAGTGGAATACCTGAAGCGATTCTTTCAGTTATCCTATCTACAGCAGTTATAAAGGCTCTTAAATCATCAAGGAGGTAAGATGCTTCTAGCAATTGATATAGAAAATAGAACTACTAATTTTGGACTATTTGAAAATGATAAAATGCTTGCAAATTTCACTCTTGCCAGTAGCAAAGATAGGTCTGCTAGTGAACTTTACCTTGTAATTAAATATCTACTTCTAGACAAAAAAATAGATATGGATAAAATAGATGACGTAATAATATCATCTGTTGTCCCAGAACTAGATAAAACTTATGCTACGATTGGAGAAAACATCACCAGAAAAAGTCCAACATTTATATCTGCCGGTCTTAAGATTGGAATAAATATAAAATGCGACAATCCAAAGGACGTTGGAAGTGATAGGATAATTAGGGCAGTTGGTGCAAGAGATAGATTTAAAGATGACCTAATAATAATTTCCGCATCAACTATAACAACCATTGACTATATCAATAGCAAAAAAGAATTTGTAGGTGGTTTGATTATGCCAGGCATAAATCTCTTCCAAGAATCCTTATTCAAGGAAAGCGCCAAACTTCCTCAAGTTGAAATCATTAAAAGTGAAAAGATCTTAGGAAAGACTACAACTAGCGCTATGCAAAACGGTATATATTTTGCCTACAAATCAGCAATTATTTCTATAATTGATAGAATAATAGACCAACATAAATTAGATATTAACAATACCAAAATAATTATAAGTGGTGAGTACAATAGTCTTATACAGAATGAAAAATATAAGCTAGAAACCATTTCGAACCTTGGTCTATATGGACTCAATAAAATTTATAAACTAAATATGAAAAAATAAGTACTTTAAAAGAGCTCATAATTGAGCTCTTTTATTATCTAATAACCGTTATTTGACCTTTTTTCTTTTTCTTAACACTACTATTATCAAAACTAGAAGAATTATTATAAATGGCCAGAACCTCACTACAAACACTATCGTATCAAATACGAAGGCTTTTACTAAGGCAAAGGAATCTTCAAAGGCGATTTTTATCCTCTCACCCAAGTTAGGGTTTGTATTTATTCTCCTGTTGTAGGAAAAAACTTCTCTTACATAAATATTAAATGTATCGTAGCTAATCCTATCATCCAAATCATTTTTATCTTCATTTATTTGGTCCAGTTCTGTTTCAATCTCAAGTATTTTACTTTGAATATCCAAAGTATCTTCTATAGTAGCAGCATTTTCCAAAAGCTCATTCAGTTTAGCAATTTCTTTTTCTTTGCTAGAGATAAGTTTATCTATATCTACATATGGCTTATTTAAGTCGTTTATGTATTCGTTACTCGAAGATAATCTCCCGAGTTTTTCGATGTTTTCTTTGAAATCTTTTGACTTATCCATAGGTATTTTTACAGTCATATTAAGATTTCTAAGGGTCCCTTCATCTGTGACATAAGAATTGTAATTTTGAGATAAAACCATTATCTCATCATCATTTATTAGATCTTTTACTTTTGATATATCACTATCGAAATCAACAGTCTCAAGTTCTATATCGTATATCTTCTCTTTCTTATCTTTATCGTAAGAATACTCACTATTTTCTAGACTGCTATCATCATCAATAGTCTTCTCCTCTGCATAATCTACTGCTTCTTTTGTAGAGATCACACTTCTATCTTCAGTCACATAAGAATTGTAGGCAGCGCACGATGTTAGAGATATAGATAAAGTTAAAACTAAAGCTATAAATGATTTTTTCTTCATATAATCACCTTCCTTTTTATCTTTATACCCCTTTAGCTAAATAAAATATAACTATATGTGCCAAAATCATAAGTGGAAGAGTAATCATAAACTTTTTATGTTTGGTCTTGTGGTGTATTATTTTCATTGTAATATACATAGTAAAAGCTGACCCCAACATTCCTACAAGTAAGAGTACATTTTCTCTTATCCTATTTCTCCTAAATTTCTTGCTTGCTATTTTATCGTAACAGGTTAGAATTATTCCTATAATGTTAATAGTAATCAGATAAATTATAAGCTCTTTTTCCATAACAAAAAACTGGTGACAATCCACCAGTTAACCGCCTTTCCTTATTTTTAGATAAAGTTATCAATTGCTTTTTGAGGGATTCCTATATCTTCTATGACACACTTATCTCTAAGTCTATTTATATTGTAAATCCCTTTTTTCATAACTTGCATACAAACAATCAAATCGCTATCGACAACCTCTCCCCACTGCCTTCCAGTGCTTGCATCAAGACCTGATGGAATATCTATTGATATGGTATATTTCATAGTCCTATTGATAAGAGATATAACAAAAGCCTCAACTCCTTGGATAGTCCTGTTTAAACCTGTGCCAAAGATTCCTTCTACTATGGTAGATACTTCAGATAGGTTTTCTTCCATTTGATTTATATCCTCTATTCTTATAACTTCATATATTTTATCAGTAAGTTTCTCGCAAGCTCTATAATTTAAAATAAATTCCGCACTAGCTTTATTTAAATCACCGACTATATATATTTCAACATAGAAATTGTTTGCTAATAAATTTCTAGCAAGAGCTAGGCCATCTGCTCCATTATTGCCACATCCAACAACTATAGCAAAAGACTTTCTAACATCTAAATTGATATTTTTCATAAGAGCAAGCCCTGCCCTTTCTACCAAACAAATAGCTGGGATTTTTAGGACATTTATGGCATAATTATCAATTTGTTGCATCTTATCTCTATCAACTACAAGCATTTTTTACCTCAATCTCAAATCTTCACCAAATATTTCATATATCCTACTATTATTGCCCATTATCCTAGAAAAAATTCTAGAACCGTAGACTTCTTGGAGAGCCTCTTCGTCCAAATTTGATGAAAATATTATAGGCTTTCCATCGTTCATTCTTTCATTTACAACATCAAATAAATTCGACCTATCGGATTGACGACTTGCTTCTGCTCCCAAATCATCTATTATCAAAAGGTCACAATCAAATATAAGCCTGTATTTTTCCTCTAAATTCTCTCTCCTATCTTCAAATGCATAGAGATAGTCATTTAAAAACTTAAAAAGTTTAGTTGATGTCATATAAACTACAGAAAAATTCCTATCTAGGATTTCTTTGGCAATTGAGTTTATTAAAAATGTTTTTCCCCTACCTACATCACCGTATATGTAGACATTTCCAGTTTCATAGACGAAATTATTAATAAATCTCTTTAAATCATTTACAACATATCTCATATTTTCATATGGACTTGCACCCTTTTCTAGGTTTACATTCTTTGAAAATAGGTTTATATTAAATGAGTTGAAGTTCTCCTCTGCTATTTGATTTTTGATGTTTGATTGGCTGTATTTTTGATCGATTATTAGTTGTTTTCTACATGAGCACATCTTAGTTCCAACAAATCCTGTATCCTTGCAAGCTTCGTGGAAATATTTTATATCCATATAATCTTTAGCAAAGCCATTTATTTCTAATAATCTTCTTTTTTCTTTAGTTAGAAAGTTGATTTTTTCCTCATAACTTCTTGTGTCAACTCCACTTGCTATTAGCTTTAGAGTAGTAAAACCAATTTCTTTGATTTGCTTATCCAAAGATTTTATTTGTGGGACTTTTTCGTAAACTTCCGCTATCCTTCTATCTTGGTTAATCTTGTCATCTTTCCTTCTTTGCTCAAGAATGGCACTTGCCTTTTGACTAGGAGTCATTGTCCTCACCCCTTTGTTCTAGGATTTGATTTAATCTTTCTTCTTTCCTTCTTTGGATAAAAGAAGACACTTCTTTATTTGCATTGTTATTTTGTCCAGATCTAGGATTTGCCTTTCTTCTGTACTGGCGAGGAGACCTTGATCTTAGAAGTTTGTCTCTTTCTTCTTTCATCCTTAGATCATTTAGACTTGATATGTTTTGATCTCTCCACGTTTTTACAAAACCCATTACATATTTGACATCAACATTTCCACTTGACTTAGCCTGCCTAAAAGCTTCAGTTACAAGTTCTGGATCACAATTATATTCAAGAATTGTTTCTTGAATCCTTGTAATATCTGCAGGAGTTAGATTTCTATTTATCATTGTTTCAATATTTGTAAACATTATTGATTTTCTTTGAGCTAAATCATATGCAGCTTCACTTGACTCGTTATCCTCACTGTCGCCAAAATACATCTGCCTTAGGGAAACTATTTCTATATAATCAGTTCCATTGTCAGCCCTTTTTTGTCTAAAAATCCCCATGTTGACCCAATATTCAACAGCCTTATCGAATCTTTCATCAGAAAATCTCAGCTGCCTTTTAATTTTTCCTGCATCTACCCTGTTGTAGTTATAACAATCCTTATAAATTAAAAGATAGACTTTAATAGCATCGCCGTCAGCCATTTGAACGTAGGTATTTAAAAACATATTTTCCAGTGGAGTTGTTCCCATATCTAGTTTCAAATCTTGCATCTTAAAGTCCATAATAATCATCCTTTTTAATTTTCATAGCAAGTATTTTGGTATAAATCAGCCCCGATTTAGACTCAAAATACTCATCGTCACATTCTATATCTTGATTTTCAAATACTTCTTCCTTGTAGTAATCTTCTACAAAACCACATTTTTTGTAAGCCTTTAGGGCTCTTTCGTTAAACAGATTTACATCAAGAGAAACTTCCCTTAATTTATATATTAAAAATGCCTTATCTAATATCAAATTGATAGCTTCTGGTCCATAACCCATTGACGTATAGGCGCTATCAAATACAATTCCAAGCTTGGCTTTTTTAGTAAGGGGATTAATTTGTTTTAGTCCAATAAATCCTATAAATCTATCGTCTTCCAATCTTTTTACTGCAAAATATTTCTTCCTTGGAGTAGAAATTGACCCATACCAAAGTTTTATTTCAAAGTCTGATAGCTTGGAGTAGTTGTAACCAACAAGTCTTGGATCAGCAAAGTCAGTCCAAGTTTTTACTTCGTTTGCAGTTTCCTGATTCATTTTCTCTAAATAAATCCTAGGCATTTTCTTCTCTTTGACTTAAGTCTCTAAAGGTTGTACATGGTTTGTTGAAAAATAACTCAACAGTACCAGTTGCACCATTTCTGTGTTTAGCAAATATTAATTTCGCTATATTTGGATTATCTTCTTCATCATAATAATCTTCTCTATATAAAAGCATAACAACGTCTGCGTCTTGTTCTATCGCTCCAGATTCTCTTAAGTCTGATAGAATAGGTTTATGATCTGACCTTTTGTCTGCTTCACGAGAAAGCTGAGCTAGGGATAAAATTGGGCAATTTAATTCTTTTGATAATGATTTTAATCCTCTAGAAATAGAGGCAATCTCATTTTGCCTATTTTCTTGCCTACCATCAGCTTGCATTAGCTGTAGATAGTCAATAACAACAAGGTCGAGTCCTGCTTCTGCCTTTAGTCGTTTTAGTTTACTTCTCATCTCTGAAAGTGTAATTCCAGGTGTTTCATCGACATATATATCTTTCGAAGTAATTTCTTTTGTAGCATGAATTAAAAGCTGCCAATCTTCATCCCTAATTGATCCGTTGATAATATTTTCAAGGTTTACCATAGAAACCATAGACAAAAGTCTTTGGTTAAGTTGGTAGGTACTCATCTCTAGTGAGAAAAAGGCAACTGATTTACCTGCTTTCGCTGCATTCCAACCTATAGTTAGACCAAGAGCAGTCTTACCCATAGCAGGCCTTGCGGCAAGTAGAATTAACTGAGATTGTTGAAGACCTGATAGTTTGTTATCTACCATGTTTAAACCAGTAGTAACACCAGTTATAGTTCCATCGGCAAGAGTTAACTCGTTAATCTTTTGTAGGGTTTCTTCCATAGTATCTGAAAGTCTCACCAAGCCTTGATTGTGATTAACTTGAGAAACTTCAAATATCTTTGACTCAGCTGTTGATAATATAGAATCGATCTTTCCATCATGCCTGTAGCTTAAATCGATAATATCCTCACTTGCCCCTATTAGACTTCTTAGAATAGATTTTTCTTTTACTGATCTGGCATATGTATCGATATTTGGAGTATAAAATGAGGAGAGGGTAATCTCAGTGATAAACTCCTCCCCTCCAACTTCTTGTAAAATATTTTCATTCTTTAACTGGGATAACAAAGAAATCTCATCTACTTTGATGTCCTTTTCAAACATCTTGATGATGGATTTGTATATCCTCTGTGTTCTAGAATCATAAAAGTCTACAGGTTTTATAATTTGATTTACACTATCGAAAGTTTCATTTTTTGCGAGAATACTTCCGATTATAGCTTGTTCCGCTAAGAAGTCATGTGGTAGGGGCTTTAGGCCCTCAGTCATTATTCTGCCTCAGCAACCACGTTAACTTTAAGGTCTGCGTTTACTCCTTCATAAAGTCTAGCGTTTAGTACGAATTCACCAACTCCGTTGATTTGTTCAACTTCTTCGATTCTCTTTCTGTCGATTTCGATTCCTTCTTCAGCTAGGCTTTCAGCAATGTCTTTGTTAGTTACTGAACCAAATAGTTTGCCGTCTTCTCCAACTCTTACTTTCTTTGTTATTGTTAGAGCTTCAATTTTTTCCTTAAGAGCTTCAGCTTCTTTTCTATTTTCAGCTTCTTCTTTCTTAAGTTCTTCTCTCATTTTTTCAAGTTCAGCCATATTTTCTTTAGTAGCTTTTACAGCTTTTCCTTGTGGATCTAGGAAATTTCTAAAATATCCTGGTTTAACATCTACAAGGTCTCCCTTAACTCCAACTCTTACAATATTATCTGTTAGTATTACTTTCATTTTCTTCTTCCTCTCTTAAATATTCATTTATTGCTTTTCTTAACATGTCTTCAGCATTTTCTAGAGTCATATCTAATTGGGTTGCAGCAGCTGTTAAGTGACCGCCGCCTCCGATGCGCTCTAATATTAATTGTACCGATATATCTCCTAAGCTTCTACCTGATATGTGAATTTTATTATTGGCAATAGTTAGCACAAAGCTTGCCATAACTCCCTTAATATTTAATAAATCATCCGCAGCTTGTGAAGCGATTAAAGTCGATCCATCGATATCTCTTTTAAAGTGGGCTATAGCTATAAAATCATTGACTATAAATGAGTCTGCAATAACTTCTGATTTGTATTTTACTATTTCAAAATCATCTTTAAACATTCTCTTGATATAAACAGAATCTGCACCCCATCTTTTAAGAATAGATGCTGCCTCAAAGGTCCTTACTCCAGTTTGGTAGACAAAGTTTTTTGTATCTACTGTTATTCCTGCAAGGAGTGATTCTGCAACAGCAGTTCTTGCCTTAAAGTCCTCATCTAAATAAGATAAAATCTCTGTAACAAGCTCTGACGCACTTGAAGCATAAGGCTCTATATATGAAATAGTTGCATTTTCAATATAGTCCTTACCTCTTCTGTGGTGGTCGATAATAAATATATTATCGCTCTTTTCAAGAAGAGCTGGCGATTCAGTAGAATTCTTCCTATGGTTATCAGTTACTATTATAAGTGATTGGGGACTAATCTTTGCTAAAGCTTCACTTTCGGTTAAGATGTTTCCCTTTAGTTCATCTAATTCACTGGTGACCCTATCATACATATTTTCAATAGGTCTAGTAACTTCATTTAGGACGATATAAACATCCTTGCCCATATCAAAAGTTCCTTCATAAATTCCTAGTGATGAACCAAAAGAATCCATATCAGGATTGTTGTGTCCCATGATATAAATATCAGGTGATGATTGGATCATTCTCTTTAGGGCTTGGGATATTACCCTAGATCTTACCTTGCTAGTTTTCTCTATCGCCTTAGTTTTTCCACCAAAGTATTCATAGTTATCTTCAAGTTTGACTACAGCTTGGTCACCTCCACGAGATAGGGCAATATCAACTGCCTCTCTTGAATCAGAATAAATTTCTGTTGGATTTGATCCAGCTATGCCAACACCAATTGATAAAGTTGGTGGTAGGGTATTTCCTTTGTTAATATCTCTAACTTCATCTAAAATAGAAAACTTAGATTCATGAACATCCCTATAATCTTGATATTCACTAATAACCATGAACCTATCATTTTCATATTTTCTTATTAAACAATTATGCTTTTTAAAATACTCATTAATAACCCTATCAATTTCGCCAAGAACAGCTGGTCTGTCAACTGACTCAGTTGCATTTCTTATATCCTCATAATTGTCTATAAATACAGAATAGAATACTAGTCTCTTATCCTTAAATAGCTGCTTGATTGACTCATCATAGGTATTATCTATACCATATAAGAGCGTCTGACTTTTGCCAGTTTCCTTGTTAGTTACAGTTTGATAATAAAATTGTAATATTTTATCTTTGATATTTATATTCTTAGGTAATTTTAAACCATCGCTTTTAAAATCAACTTCTTTAAAATCTGGTAGAAAACTTTCTAAGTCACTACCCACAATAGATTTATTATCAAACAAATCTCTAAAATAGGTGTTATGCCACTTGATTGTTCTATCATCTTCAACGATTACTATGGGAAAAGGCATCTCAAAGACTACGTTTTTAGTAATAATATCAAAAGAAACATTCATATCATCAACGTAGGCTTGGAGATCATCTAATCTCTGTTTGTTGATACTTTTTAGGTAAAAATACAAAACAACAGTCAATAGAATACCTATAGTTCCAATTATCTGATTATAATAGAATAAAATCAAAGAGATAATACTAGGCAGCAATATTATAGCAATTATATTACTCTTTCCTACATACTCATCTTTGTTCTTCATTAAAGCTCCTTTTCTTTCTTACATCTAATATTATATCAATAAATCCCAAGATTATGAACAATATTATAAGAAATTGCAGCAAAATAATTATAAAAAACCACTGAAATCCCCTAGATAAGGGAATATTTGACTTGGAAATCATATAATCATACGCTGACAATCCATTAAAGGCGAGAATTTCTACAAGTATAGCCAACATATTGACTTTCACATAAGTCATATTTAACTTAAGAAAATTGCAGACAATATATATAATAGCCATAAATGCCACAATAGTCAAAATATCTTTGTTTTCAATTCTTATTTCGTTTATATTATCTAAATCCTCTAAGCTTCCTTCTTTTATATTTACATAATTTCTAATTAACTTTATTCCTAAAATAGAATAAATAACAGAAAAGAATGTAAACATACTTGGAAAAAGCGCAAGGCTTAATCTGTAAACATCTAGAGAAAAGTTATAATCTAAGCTATTTTCTAAATATTCTTTCAAATTTTCTGCCAAATAATCTAAACTTAGACCTTCCTTTTTCATGGCAAAAACATATAGGCCAATGAAGATTAAGCTTAAAACTATAGCCACTAGAACAATTTCAGCTTTGTCACTCTTAATATATTTAATCGCTAATGTAAAAAGCAAGCTTATAGCCAAAATTGAGATAAAAATAGCAAGACTATCGTACAAATCCAGATATAAAAGACTTACGCTAGCACTTAATACAAATACTAAGAAAAACTTCCCAAAGCCATTTCTAAATATGTAAATACTAAAAAGTATAGGAACTAAAGCCAAAGGAATAATTGAAATATTAGATACAAATACTAAAATTCCAACCAATGATAGCATAAAAACAGCTTCAACTATATTATTTAATTTCTTGTTAATATCCATAAATTTCCTTTCACTTAATCTAATAATAATTAAGCTATAGATATTTTACTACATCTTTCTCTTTACTCAATCATATAGGTTATAGATAATAGAAAAACTCGAGCCTTGACCCGAGTTTTATAAATTATATATAAGCTTTAAATTAAGCGTAAGAGTGAAGTGATGGTAGGAAAGTATTAACTCCAATATAGGTAAATATTACACATACAAATCCTACTATTGAAAATATCGCAGCTCTTTTTCCAGACCATCCTCTGGATTTTCTTAGGTGTAGATATATCGCATAAATAATCCAAGTTATTAAAGACCAAGTTTCTTTAGGATCCCATGCCCAATAGCTACCCCAAGCAGATTCAGCCCAAATTGATCCTGTAATGATTACCAAAGTCAAAAATATAAATCCAAATGCAGATACCCTATAAGATATTAAGTCTAAGTTTTCTTTATCAGGAAGGTTCTTAGAAGAAAAGTTATCATTAGTAAATTTATCTCTCACAAGGTACATCGCAGATACTCCTGCTGCAACTGCAAAGGCACCATAAGATACTATTGCAAGAGTAACGTGGACTGCCAACCACTTGCTATCAAGGGCTGGCATCAAAGGTCTAACTGATTTATCTCTCATAGCTGCGTATCCGATTATTAAAAATAAAATTGGACTAACAAAAGTACCCATTGCTAATAGCTTGTACTTTCTCTCAAATATTAAGAAGCATAAACTAACTCCCCAAGCAAAGGCAGTCGCAAATTCATACTGATTGGATAAAGGAATCCTTCCTGCATTTACCCATCTTACTATAAGTGCCAATGTATGAGCAATAAAACCTGCTGTTAACACTTTCTTTCCAAGCCGGCCCCATTTTTCGCTTTTGTTTACAAACAAAAGAACGAATAACACAACCGATACAAGATACCCTGCCAAGGCAAGATAAAATAATATATTTTCAATTTTTAATAAATCCATTATCTATTCTCCAATTCTTCTAAAATTGTATTTATTTTTCTCTCGAAAATTTTGTCATTTTTACTTTGATTTATAAAAATTTTGTTTTTATTTCCATCTTCTTCTACTAGTATCATTTCTTTTGGATTGATATAGAAGGATAAAAATAAACCTACTAATAAAATTATGCCTCCAACAAGAGCTATTGGAACCGCTGGATCTCTTGCTACTTGTAGCAAGGTAAACATCCTCGGATTTTCTAATACAAAGGTGTACTCTTCCCATTCAATAGGATCTCCTATGTGATTTAAACCCATATCTACCCTTTCGCCATCATAAAATAGTGCATACAAGGCTACTGGATGTTTCAAAAACGGAGTGGTAGTCCTTGGTTTGGTAGGATTTTTAGAATCAAAATCTGGATAAAAATCTGCAAGCTGCAAGGCTATTTTCTTATCATCTTCTACAAATACCTCAGATTTGTATAAAATCTTTTCTTTGTATGATTTTTCATTCTTAAACAACAAAGCATCAACTGCCCACCCTGTTGAATTTTGATAAACATTAAAATCACCAAACCTAAAAGGATGATTTACCATAGATGTTCCTTTTTTTACTTCCTTGTCATTTTCGTCAAGGACAGTCATCTCAGTTATGTATTGTTCAACAGTGAAATCTTCTCTAAATAATACCTTATAATTATCTATTCTGATTTTATAGTCTGAATTTTCTAGCTCTAAAGTTTCACCTGGAACTCCATACACTGTTTCATCAAAACCTTTGTATCTACCATAACCAAAGGCAAGTATTATCACTATTATGGATAGGTGGGTTAACCATGAACCTAAGTGACCAATTTTATTTGAAAACTTGTATTTTATATTATTCCCATTTATGGTAGTTTCTTTGTAGTCGCCAAAGCCTAAGTCCTTAAAAAGTTTCCTACTATCATTAACCTCGCCTATATCTCTAAAATTATTGATATTAACTAGCTTTTTTTCTAGGTCCGGGTCTTTAAAGGAACTTTTTATTATAGGTCTAAATCTGTTCACAGAACATAGAAATAAGTTAATTAGTAAAAGTCCTGTTAAAAATAAATACCATGGTGAAAAATACATATCATCAAGCTTGAATGCAAGGATAATTTCAGCCATTAACGGTGAATAAGTATGCCTATAAAAGCTCGGATCGTTTCCTTGAGGAATTACCGTTCCAATTAGAGATGCAAGAGCTATCACTACTAGAAGGATTATCCCAACTTTCATAGTATAAAAAGATTTTATTATTCTTTTAAATATGTTATCTTTTTTCATGTAACTCCTTTAATATAAAAGGACTCAATTATTTAGTCTAATTGAGTCCTTGAATTTTATTTGTACTTATTTAATATCTCCATACCTTCATCAACAAGCTCTTCTGCTTCATCAAGGTTTTTGTGAGCTTTATTAGAATTGTGGAATCCTTCTCCATTTTCTACAAATACAAAATCCCATTTGAATTGAGCTTTTCTATGAATATCTTGAAGTTTAGCCTTGTCTTCTTCTGACAAGTCTCCTTTTTCGATATGAACTGCAAGCTCATCAATATAAGCTTTCAATTTATCACTAACTTCATTGGTTCTATCAAATACTCCGCCTTGAACTTCCTCAACCCATGCTATCAGTTGATCTGCATCTTTATCTTTATGACAAGCTGTACATGTGTTTTCTAAAGTTTCTTTATTCTTTAGTGGGCTTGTCCAGTGATGAGATTTAACCATAGATCCATCTTCAGCCTCTACTTCTGGCATATGACAATCTATACAGGTTAGTCCTGCTGCTTCATGAGCTGATCCGTGGAATGTTTCGAATTCAGGATGTTGAGCCTTCAATAAAGGTGCTCCCGTTTGTGGATGTTCCCAATCCTTAAATTCAATTTCGTCATAATACTTTAACATGTCGTCTGTTTCGACTCCATATTTTGTTGGCATGATTACTTCTTTAGTTTCATTATCTAAGTAATACTCAACGTGACATTGGGCACAAGCCAAGGTTTCAACTTTAGTTGTACTTGGCATTTCACCTTTTTCTATTGCATTTTTAGTATGTTGTCTAGTTACTTGGATATTAGGAACATCGTTCATATGACAATCATAACAAGATATAGTAGACATATCTGGCTTTGAATCTACAAATTCATCAAAATCCATAGAGTTTACATCTACTCCATCTTTTTCTAAAGCTACAACAAAATCAGCAGTTTTACATGCCAAACAACTTGCACCAGCTTTAGGTCGTTTAGTATTTAGTACATCTTCCAAAGCATAAGTGTGTCCTCTTGCCCTATCATATTGTTTGGAAAATCCGTAACCTTCATAGAACTCTTTCAGATTAGGATTTTCTTCTAGATAGTCAACTTGGACGGAACCGCCATATTTAGTTTCACTCATGTCAGCATTAGCTTGATATGTAGCGTATACATCTGGGTACATTTCTTTCCAATCTTCTGCTCTCTTAATTTCTGCATCGCTGTTTGAACATGCAGAAAGTGAGGGAAGCTACTATACCCAACAATTTCTTTTTCATAGCTCCTCCTTTTTCTTTCTTATACTTTAATTATAACTAATAAGTAAAAATTTGTAAAAGAATTATCACTTTATTTTCATTCTTTATAAAATCATTTTATTATGTAAGAAAAAAGTGCAAGTAAATATAAACTTGCACTTAAAATTAATCTATATTCAATTTTTCTAGAATTTCATTTCTATATTTTGTAAATTGTTCACTAGTTCTCTGCCTTGGATAAGAAAGATTTATATCTACTATATCATTAATCCTTCCAGGATTTGCTTGCATGATTATTACTCTTGTTGACATATAGATTGCCTCATCTACATCGTGGGTTACCATTATGGTTAGGTTTTTTTCTTCTTGCCACAAGTCTAAGATTAAATCTTGCATATTCATTCTTGTAAAGGCATCTAAGGCTCCTAATGGTTCATCTAACAGCATTATTTCAGGCTTATTTATTAGAGTCCTAATGAGAGATACTCTTTGTGCCATACCACCTGAAAGTTCGTTTGGATACAGATTTTTAAAATCTTCTAGTCCTACCTTCTTTATAAGACTTTCTACTTGTTTGTTATCTGTATTTTTCTTTAAGTCACTTGCAAAGGACACATTTTCTTTAACGCTTAGCCATGGGAATAAATTCGCCTTTTGAAATACCATTCCCCTATTTACAGAAGGACCTTCGATATTTTCCCCATCGAGACTTAGTGATCCAAAGCTTGGTTTAATAAGTCCTGCTATTAGTCTAAGCATAGTTGATTTCCCACATCCTGATGGGCCAACTATAGATATAAATTCGCCTTCTTCTGCCTTAAAGCTAACATCTGCTATGGCATGAGTCAAGCCATCTTGGTCGGCTCTTTGAAATAATTTTCCTACATTATCAAGTACCAATTCGCTCATTAGTTAACACCTTCCTTTTTCCAAACGAGGATTCTATCGCTTATTTTTTTGATTAAGATATTTACAATAATGAAAGTAATAGCTAATAGAATTATCGCACCATACATTGCAGAATAGTCTGCCCATGAGCTCTTCCATGTTATATACCAACCAAGTCCTGATTCAACTCCCATCATCTCTGCAACTATGAGTGCATTACAAGCAGCACTCATGGCAGATACTAGTCCTTGGAAAATATTAGGACTTGCTGATGGTATGGCTATTTTTCTTACCATTTGCATATTATTAGCTCCTAGGGTTTGAGCTGCATCATAGTAAGCTGGGTTTACATTTCTAATACCTGTAATGGTTGATAGGCTTACTTGAAACCAAACTCCTAGGGCAATGATAAATACTGCACCTTGGAACAAGTTAATTGCTAAAACCATTACAACTGGTAGCCAAGTTGTAGTTGGAATTGGTCCTAAAAGTTTGAGGATTGGATCGACCCAATAATTTACCTTATCAAAATATCCTGCTAGTATCCCTGTTATTATTCCAAGAAGTGATCCTATGATATAGCCTGTAAATAATAATTTTAGTGATGATACTACAGACTCTAATAGATAAGATTTATCTGATGCCATAGAGTTTAAAATCATATCTAGCCATGGAAAATATGGCAATTTAAGGATAGCTTTTTTTAGGGTAAGTACATCAAAAATTATAAATATTACAAAGACAGCTGTAAATAGAGGCCACTTACATGATAAGCGGTCTCTAAGTCTTTCAATTTTAAATGATAGGATTAGCTCTATTAGATAGATTGCTATTAAAAATCCTAGAAACTTTGGATATAGATTTGTTGCACTTACACTTGGATCTGCATTTGGTAATAATAGATACTCTCCTATGGCTAAAAAAGCAACTATAAGTGGAATTAGAAGCTTAAATAAAGATGTTTTCTTATTATTATTTTCTAGCTTCTCCAAATCTTTTTTAGTTAGTTCATCTTGGATAGCATTTGTATCTTCCATACTAATCTATTTCCTTTCTTGGATTTTTACTTCTCCATTTCCTAATGGTCTCCAATATTCACTAATATAATCTTCTGTTGATTTAGATGAATCTATAAGGTTTAACTTCTTGTAATCGTCAAAGTAAGCTCTGATTGTATCGTGTCCATCTTTATTGTCTAAGTTATAGTCATATTTTTTCAATAAATCAACAGCAACATCTGGATCTCCAGATGCTAAGTTTTTAGCTTGTAGTTTTGTTACAGCATCTTCAGGATTTTCTGCAACATATTGATTTCCCTTTTCAATTTGTTCTGCAACAAGCTCTGCAAGCATAGGATTTTGGTCAACAAAGTCCTTGTTAAAGGCTGTTACACAGCAAACTTCCTTCTTGAAGTCCTCATCTGTTGTTAGGGATCTAATTGGTCTAATCTTGCCAGTTTTTAGGAATTCTTGAGCGAATTGGTCATCAAGAACAGCTCCTTTTATTTCTCCATTTTCTAAAGCTTGGATAACAGCAGCTGGATCTACTGGTTTAATGTTTACTTCGTTTGGATCTATTCCATCATTAACCAAAAACCTTAAAAGTGTGTTGTGACCACTGTTTCCTATACCATTTGTTACAGCAATATTTTCTTTTACTAAATCTTTAGTTGATTGATATGAGATTTCATCTAGCACATAAAGTGATTTACAACCTGAGTGGCTTGCTGTAGAGAAAACATAGTTAAGTCCTTTAGTTGCTGGAACTAGAAGTCCACCGAATTCTCCAGTCATAACATCAATTTGTCCACTTCCTAGTGCATCTTTACCTGATTTAGTATTTACAAATTCTACGTCAATATTGTTTTCTTTGAAGTATCCCTCGATTTCAGCCATGTTTTGACCTGCTATACAAAGATCTCCATCAAACCCGATTCTTACCTTTGTTCCGTATCTTGGTTCTTCATCAATAAAATGATTTTCATCTAGGACTTTTGCTTCTTTACTTGCTTCTTCCTTTTGTGAAGTTTCTGTATTTTGTGATGTTTCTGTATTAGCCTCTTCTCCATTTTTAACACAAGATGAAAGGCTTAGCGCCATCAAAAGAGCTAGCGCAATTGTTTTTTTGTTTTTCATATTCTCTCCTTATTTACAACATGAATCGTATTCAACTTTTTCTATATCAAAGTTTGGATCGTCAAAGTTTATAATTTCTTCTTCTTGATAATCAGCAGTGCTAGCCTTCACTTGACTAGTTGCTGTAACTTTATTATTATCGATAGGGTTTGTTCTTTGTTCTACTTTAGAAGTAGAACAGGCAGTCAAGATTGTAAAGCTAGAAATAATAGCTAATTTTTTAATAAATTTCATATTACCTTCCTATATTTTTTTAGCATACAAAAAACCCCGCCCTATAAAAGGACGAGGTCTACCCGTGATTCCACCTAAATTCATCCCTAGAAAATATCTAGAAATCTCGTTTGCGATATAACACTCGCACTGTCATAGCCTAATTAGTCAGCTACAAAACTCAAAGATGCACTTCCATACAAATAAAATCTAGGCTCTCTCAGCTATCGCCCTCTCTGTAAGACTTATTTTATATGTACTTTTCTTGTCATGGTTTTATATGGATTTTATATACTACTGTTTTAGTATACTATGATTTTTAATTCCTTGCAATATGCTAGGAATTGTTTTTTTCTAGATGTAAATTACAAGCTACTAAGTATAATGAATATAGAATTATAAAGAGGAAAATATGAACAAAGAAATAATAAAAGATTTTGATATATCAATAATTTCAGATCCCCATGTCCTAGCTGGAAACTTGATGGGAACTAGCGAAAGTTTTATAAAAGAATTAAAAGTTGAAAGAAAGTTAGTCGTAGAAAGTGAAGCTTTATTTAAAAGAGCCTTAGAAATTGTAGATAGAGCCCAAAGCGAGTATCTAATTCTTCCTGGAGATTTAGTCAAAGAAGGAGAATACGAATCTCACAAGCTTGTGGCTACATATCTAAAAAACTGGAAAGAAAAAGATCCTAAGAGAAAAATCTTCATGATTCCAGGCAATCACGATATAAACAACCACAGGTCTTATGATTACAAAAAAGATCAAAAAACTAAAAATGTATCTCCTAGAGAGTTTGAGGAAATCTATGATTTTATCTACAAAGATGATTCTATAGTCGAATTTTATAGGGATAGCGATATTTTCAAGTCTTATTTGGATAAGGTAAATAAAATATACGATAGGTCAGATGAGTTTTCTTACTACGCTCATGGATATTTTTCATATCTTGCAAGGATTAAGAAAAATCCATCAACAGAAAATGGCCTATCCATAATTATGGTAGATACTTCAATTTATTCTGCAGATACTGAGGAAAAACACAGGGATGGCAGAGAAAATATCCCAGGATCAATTACCATAGAAGAGCTTAAATGGATTGTTCAAAAAATTGAAGAAGCAAAGGCAAGAAAAGATATGGTTATACTTGTCGCCCACCACGCTCTTGTACCAAACTTTAGAAATCAAGAAGTAGCCTTCTCCCCATTTATCATCAAAGAATGGAGAGACATATTGAAAGATTCAGATCCAAGAATAAATGGCAAAACTCCAATAGAAGTATTTGCTGATTGTGGGGTCAAATTTGTCTTTACCGGTCACTTGCATGAAAATGGTACCGCCAAGTATACAAGTGCCTTGGGTAATTCAATCTATGATATCCAAACAGGATCTACCATAACCTACCCACTTCCAATTAGACATATCTATATTGAAAATAAAACCTCTACTGATCATGGTTTTGATGTTTTTGTAAATACTGAGTTAATTGATAAATTTATCTACACTGATCATTACGGAAAACATCACAAAATAGACGATGCAATCCTCTACACAATGACAGACCAACTAAGCTTAAATGACCTCATCCACAACTATATCAGGATCCAAGCTAATAATCCAAAGCTTGATAAATTACATTTTAAAAAAGAATTAATTGATAACATCAGTTCAAAAACTGGCATCAAGATACCTTATGAAAATTATATGAATGAAATAGTTTTTCCTAAGATTGCTGACAATTTCCCAATTTATAGCAAGTTTATCGGAAGAATCATAGTAAACGATATAAATAATCACTATGAATTTAGGATTAAAGCCCTAGCTAACACTTTATTTATAAAGGCAGAAAATATAGAAGAAGCTGTAGATAATATTCTAGCTCAGGCTGAGAAAATTTTGACACCAACTTTTGTAATCAATGCCATGGATAAGATTACTAATAAAATATTTTCTATGCCTATTGATGATGAAGGTCACACCTTCTATGATTTTGCCAATTACATCTACCAATATAGGTCTACTAGTCCTAAGGAAAAACCTATTTATATTCAGCAGATGATTGATAATATAAATGATCATTCCTATGATATAATTGGGACCTTGCTTGATTACGGTGCAAATGAAATCAATGAAGTGTTTGATAAGGTAACGAGCGAAATAAAGCTTGAAAAAGATGGATCTAATAAAAAGTTTTTCAACGATTTGATTCAAACTAAGGGATTTCCTGTAAATCTCGCCTACAAATATATGGTAGCAAGAGTTACAACTCTTAGAGATTTACTCAACTTCTTCTCTAGATTTATAACTAAAAAATCTAAGATAACAGGAGTTGACTTGGCGAAAACTATTGCTTATTCAAGAGTTGTGACAAGAGCTAAGGAAAATATATCAAATAAGATGTTCGGTCAAGCATCTTTGAGATATTTTGTCTTAGGTCTAATCGGTGAAATCAACCAAGAAATGACTTCCATTTATCAAAATGCCAACTTAAACGAACTAGATCATTATTTCAATTATATTGAATATGACGATACAAACAATTAAATTGTTAGCTTAGAATATTTATGTTACAATTTCTTAAAAATTAAAAAGGAGATTAAAAATGGACGATGGAGCCTTATGGCCGAAATTAATACTTATAATTATACTAACAATGGTTAATGCCTTTTTTGCTTCTGCAGAGATGGCTATGGTTTCTGTAAATAACAATAAAATTAAGGAACTAGCTGAAAATGGTGATACTAGAGCAAAAACTTTGATAGATTTATCAGCTGATCAGACAAGATTTCTATCAACTATACAAGTGGCCATTACCCTAGCTGGATTTTTCTCATCTGGTTCAGCTGCAACTAGTATATCAAAAGTCTTAGGTGATGTTTTTAGTAATCTTGGAATCGGATACGGACAAACTGTAGCATTTATCCTTGTGACTTTTGCCCTATCCTATGTGACTTTGGTCTTAGGAGAGTTAGTTCCTAAAAGAATTGCCCTCCAAAATCCTGAATCTGTCGCATTAAAATCAAGTAAAATTATAGCAATTGCATCCAAATTGTTTTACCCTTTTGTAAGATTGCTTTCTCTAACAACAGTTTTGGTTTTAAAACTAATAGGTAAATACTCAGAAGATGTTGAAGAGAAAATATCTGAGGAAGAATTAAAATCCTACATTAGAGTTTCAAGTCAACAAGGTGTAATAAACAGCCAAGGCGAAGAGATGATTGTTAATATTATGAGCTTTGATGATAAAATCGCCAGAGAAATTATGACTCCTAGAACATCTATATATATGATAGACTACGATGAATTTAGTGTAGATACCATAAATGATATGTTAGAAGAAGGATACTCTAGGGTCCCAGTTTATAAAGATAGTATAGACAATATATTGGGTACAGTTTATATAAAAGATTTATTCCTAAAATATAAGAGAAATGACTACAAAGAAATAAATCTAGATAATTGTATAAAAGATGCCTACTATGTCCCTGAAACTAAAAAGATAGATATCCTCCTTAAAGAACTTCAGAAAAATAAAAACTACCTAGCAATCCTCATTGATGAATATGGTGGATTTTCTGGAATGGTTACTGTAGAAGATATAGTTGAAGAAATCGTAGGAGAAATAGAAGACGAATATGATGAAAAGCTTCCTGAGATACAAAAAATTAGTGAGAATGAATTCATTGTTGATGGAAGTATGGATATAGATGATGTTAATGAACATATAGGTACTTATCTTTATTCTGATAAACACGAAACTATATCAGGACTTATAATAGAGAACCTAGATTTTATACCTAGTGATAATACTCTAGATACACTATCAATTAACTGTTTCGGTTGCGAGATAAGAAAAATAGTTGTAGATGACAAGAAGATTCTAAAGTCTAATATACTTATAAACAAAGATCAACAAGAAGAAGCAAAAAAAGAATACAAACTTCATTATAAGAAAAATAGACCCTAGCTAGGGTCTATTTTTAGTATTCATATTCATCGTGATGAAGGACTGGATCTTGGGTAAAGTTGATACCTAGTTCTCTAAGCATTCTTCTTTGATTATCCTCAAGGATAACTGTAGAGTGAGCGTCAAGTCCTCTTAGCTTTTCGATTTGTTCCATAGCCATATGGCTTAATGGATTTGTAGTGGCTGATATGGATAAAGCTATTAGCATTTCGTTAATAGATAAGGAAGTTTCCTTGCCACCTAAGGATTTGGTTTTTAATTTAGAAACTGGCTCTATGATATGTGGTGAAATTAATAAAATCTCATCATCAAGCTTACCTAATTTTTTAAGTGCGTTTAATATACAAGCTGATGGAGCTGTTAGTAGGTCGCTTTTCTTACCTGTTATAATCTTTCCATTATCAAGTTCAATAGAAAAAGCTTCTGTCTTGCTTGTTTTAGCCTTATCCCTCGCCTTAACAGCTACAATCCTATCTTCGGGACTAATTTCTAATTGGCTCATTAGCATTTCTATTTTTTCTAGGGCATGGTAGCTTTCTTTGGCAAATCTATAATCAATTAAGGTATTGTAATATCTTCTGATGATTTCTTCTTTGCTCGCTGTTTTAGCAGCTTCTTCGTCTTCTATACAATAGCCTACCATATTTACACCCATGTCGGTTGGAGACTTGTAAGGACAAGATCCCATTATTTTTTCAAACATTTTCTTTAAAATTGGGAAGGCTTCAACATCTCTATTATAATTTACAGCAAGTTGACCATATGAATCCAAGTGATATGGATCTATCATATTTACATCATCAAGGTTGGCTGTAGCTGCTTCATAGGCCATATTTACTGGATGTTTTAGGGCAATATTCCATATTGGAAATGTTTCAAACTTTGCATATCCAGCATTTATTCCAGCTTCATGGTCTAAATACATTTGTGATAAACAAGTTGCCATCTTGCCAGATCCTGGTCCTGGAGCTGTTATAACTACCAAAGGTCTTGTAGTTATGAGTCTTTCGTTTCTTCCAAAACCATCCTTAGAAATAATATGGTCTATGTTATTTGGATATCCTTCTATATCGTAAGTTTTGTAATTTGGAATATTAAGATTATCCAGATATTTAAGGTATTTGATAGCTTTTGGTTGGTTATCAAATTGGGTAATAATAATCCCACTTACATAAAACCCATAATCTTCAAAGGCCTTCTTTAGCCTTAGACTTTCAACATCATAAGAAGTTTCATTGTCACCTCTTACCTTGTTGTTTTCTATGTCATTGGCATTTATGGTAATTATTATTTCCGCTTGGTCTTTTAAGTTTAGGAGCATTTGTAGTTTAGAATCTGGCAAAAATCCTGGGAGAACTCTCGATGCGTGTTCGTCATCAAAAAGCTTTCCTCCAAATTCTAAGTATAATTTATCGAAACTTTCTATCCTCTCGAGAATCTTCTCTGATTGCAACTTCAAATATTTATCGTTATTAAAAGCTAATTTCACTCTGACCTCCAATCATATTCTTAGATTATACCAAAAAATCTTCTACAAAAAAAGTTATTTTTTGGGAATCATATGTATTTATTTTCTACTTTTATCTTAACTTACTTTATAGACAAATAAAAAAAGAGATGGGTATCCCACCTCCAATTTCTACTTATCTTCCATGGCTTCCCAACCATCTGTTTTAAATTCATTTCCTTCTGGATCAATCCAGTATGCTTCAATTCCATTTTCCTTAGCCTTTTTTAGTCCTGTTTCGTGGTCAACTATAAATAAATATGTTGACAAGGTATCTGCAAGAGCAATACTATCTGCTTTTACTGATACTGATTTCCATTTATCAGATGGATATTTGGTAGCTGGATCTATAATATGGTGATAATTTTTGCCATCAACTGTGAAAAATCTTTGATAGTCACCACTTGTTACTACTGATGTATCTTTTACAGATACGATTGATGAATATGGATTTTCCTTATCTTCTAAGAAAGGATTTTGAACTGCAATCTTCCAAGCTCCATTACTTGAGTTTGGATTTACTCCAATGATTACATCATCACCACCAACTGATAATATTCCTCTGCTAAAGCCATTTTCCTTTAGCTTGTTTGCCATTTTTTCTGTAGCGTAGCCTTTTCCTATAGCTCCAATATCAATTTGTACATTTGGATCATTGATGTATACAGTTGAGTTTTCCTTGTCAATTTCAATGGCATCTATATTTTTATGCTTACTTTTAGCTACTAGTTCTTCTTCGCTTGGAATAGCAGCTTTAGAAGGATCATCTATTGACATTTCCCTATATTCGTGCCATAAGCCTAATAGTGAACCCATTGCTATATTGATATTTCCATCTGTTACATCATACATTTTCTTAGAATATTCAACCAACTCAATTATTTCAGGATCAACTTTTACAGGTTCAATACCTGCCTTATCGTTAATAGTTTTAAAGTTGTTTACTCCCTCAAAATCATCATATGAATTGTAAAGTTTATGATATTTGGCAAGTTCTTCTTCTAAGATCTCACAAGATTTGTCAAAACTTTCCTTATCATCTGAGTATGTTAATAAAGTAGTTACTGTATCAAAATAATCGTAATATGTTTTGTCTAGTTTTTCTAAATTGTTTTCTTTAGGATTTGCATCTTTTGTTTCTTCTACTTTATTTTCATCTTCTTTTACACTTACATTTTCTTCTGCCTTGCTAACTTCATCTGTAGAAGGTTCTTTATTATCCTTATTATTGGCACAAGACGCTAAAACTAATACAAGTGCCAAAGGGTAAAATATCTTTCTTAATCTCATAATTTATTTATATTAATTGTCTCCATATCTTTATTTATTGGGATTGATTCGCCAAGAGCCCATGTTAGTAATATATCTGCCGCTGCCTTATCTCTAAAGCTATTCCACTCGCTTTCTAGACCTTGCTCATAGACAATATCTAAAAATTCTTCCCTAGGATCAATTCCATCATAATTATCCAGGAAATTATCTCTTTGATGTCTGTCAAGACTTGCAATAAAAACTTCCCTAAGTTCGTGCTCGTCAAGCTCATCTGCAGTTGGTAGTAGCACGAAGTTTTCCACGTCTTGGTCTATATCAATATAGCTTTTTTCTATATCTTCTGGAGTTTGTATTTCCTGATTTATTCTTATAAAATCTAAAGATTCTGTATTTAACCACATATTCTTTAGATATGAATCTTCATCTATCAAGGTCCACTTTTCAACAAGCCATGATAGATTGATTGGTTTTCTAACGCTCATAAGTATTTATTTTTAGCACAAGTGCCTCATATTCCCAAAGCTCAAGGGCTAAATCTTCTCCTTTCTCTATTTTTATATTTCTCTTATCCCATCTACTGTTGCCATAGATTTCTGATAATGAGTCTATTACCTCTACGAATTCTAACTCTTCGTCATAAGGAATTTTGTAAGATGGTTTGTAAGTATTAGTCATATTTAAAACGACTAAAAATCTGTCATCTCCTGATCTTCTTTCGTAGGCAAAGACTGAGTTTACATTATCATCTACAACTTTCCAAGAAAATCCTTCTTCATCAAAATCTTTCTCGAAAAAAGCCTTCTCAGTTTTATAGAGGTAGTTTAAATCTTTTATAAATCTATTAAATGAATCATGCACTGGGAATTTCAATATATCCCAATTTATTGATCCACTCTCGTTCCACTCATCAAAGGTTGCGATGTCATTACCCATAAAGTTTAGCTTCTTGCCTGGGTGAGTCATTTGATAAGTGAAAAGTAGCTTAAGTTGTTTGAATTTTTCCTCATAAGATCCATTCATTTTATTTACAACAGCACCCTTTAGGTGAACGACCTCGTCATGACTTAGTGGAAGTACAAACTTCTCATTATAAAAATAAAACATAGAGAAGTTTATATTTTGTTGGTGGTCTACTCTGTTCATAGAATCAGTCTTAAAATACCTCAAGGTATCATTCATCCAACCCAAATCCCATTTATAGTCAAAGCCAAGTCCGTCCTCATCAACACTTGCTGTTACCTTTGGATAGTCGGATGAGTCTTCAGCTATTAACATCACATCTGGGTGGTCACTTGCAATAGTTTTATTTAAATCTCTAATAAAGTTTATATTATCTTGGTGAACTCCACGGTTCTTATTTCCATTATAGTGAATCATGTAGCTAACGGCGTCAATTCTTATGCCATCGAAATGGAAATTTTCTATCCAATATGAAAAGGCTGATTTCATAAAACTTCTTACATGACCCTTTGAGTAATCGAAATTGTTGGAACCCCACTCAGAATATTTAAGGTCGGGATAAACTGATTCATACATTCCAGTTCCATCAAAATGATCGAGACCATAAAAGTCTGACGCAAAATGAACTGCAACCATATCAAGTATTACCCCTATCCCATTTTGGTGAAGGATATCTACAAATTTCTTTAGGTCAACTGGACTGCCGAACCTAGAGCTTGTCGCGAAAAATCCTGTAGATTGATATCCCCAAGATGGATAATATGGGTATTCAGTTATAGGCATAATCTCAACGTGAGTGTAGTTCATCTTCTTGGCATAGGAAACTAATTCATCTACTATATCTAAAAAGTTGACATTATCTCCATAACGCTTCCAAGATCCTATGTGGATTTCGTATATATTTAGTGGCTTATCGAAGTTCTTGCTCCTATTTTTAATAAAAGTATCATCAGCAAATTCGTAGTTATCATCTGTTATGATACTTGCAAAATCTCCTTCTTTATCCATAGCCTTGGCAAAAGGGTCAGTTTTTTCTACAAAATTGCCCTCATGATTTACTACATATTTGTAATAGTCACCGATATTTGCCTTAAGCCTTATAAAAAAATAACCATACTCATAGTTTTTAGTCATAGCTAAATTTTGCCATGAGGTAAAATCACCCTTGATATAAACTTCATTTGCATTTGGTGCGAGCACTCTAAAGATATAATATCCGTCACAATCCTTTTGCGCTCCCCAAATATCAGCTCCTGCACTTGAATGACCATTTATATAATCTTTTATATAAATATGGTTAGTTTCAATTATGTTAACCTTCATTATCTTCCTCAATCAAATGTTTTATATGTCTTTTCAAAATCTGTATTCCCTTTAAATTTCTAGCTCCCCTAGGAATTATAATATCAGCGTATTTTTTGCTAGGCTCAATGTAAGTTTCATGCATAGGCTTAACCTGACTTATATATTGGGTCAAAACAGATTCTAGGCTTCTGCCTCTTTCTTTGGTATCTCTTAGGATTCTTCTTTGAAGTCTTACATCGCTGTCAGCATCTACAAAGACCTTGGTATCGGTAATTGATCTAATTTTTTCATCATATAAAACTAGTATTCCTTCTATTAAAATAATCTTTGTAGGTTTAATCCTAACAGTCTCTTTACTCCTAGTGTGATTATTATAGTCGTAAGTAGGCATATCTATCTCTTTACCATCTAGAAGTTTTATTAAATCTTTGTAAAATAAATCATTATCGAAGGCACCTGGATAATCATAGTTTAAAGTTTTTCTTTGTTCAAAACTAATGTCATCGTGAGCCTTGTAATAATTATCATGACCTATAACTGTAAGATCATCCTTAAAGTAGGCCGCAATTTCCCTTACTATAGAACTTTTGCCGCTGGCAGATCCACCAGCGACTGCAACAATTTTTACATCGCTCATAGTTTAATCTCGTTAACGATATTTCCTTCTAGATATTGGTAAAGATTATCAAATACTATATCAGCTCTAATTTCCATTGCTTCTTTTGTATAAAAAGCAACGTGATTTGTTAAAATAACATTTTTAGCATTTCTTAGTGGATAATCTTCTGGAAGAGGTGGTTCCATATCAAATACATCTATTCCTGCTCTTAATTTATCTTCATTTAATAGTTTTGCTAGATATTCATTATCTACAACTGCACCTCTAGCACAGTTAATTAGTACAGCGTTATCTTTCATTAGATCTAGTTCAACTTTTCCCAAGAAATGTTTTGTTTCTTTGTTATTTGGAATGTGAAGAGAAACAATATCACTTCTTTTTAGAAGGTCTTCAAGGCTAACATATTCTACATTTTTAGCCTTAATTTCTTCCTTTTCTGTTCTAGAATATGCAATTATTTCACATCCAAAAACGCTTAGTAGGTCGATTAGTTTTGATCCGATGTTTCCAGTTCCGATGATACCGAATGTTTTTCCCTTGATTAGCTCCCCAAGTAGGTAGTTATTTTCACCATCAAAAATATTTCTTCTATTTTCATTAAACTTTCTTAGTACACCGATAGTTAGACCTAAAACAAGTTCAGCTACGGAATCATCAGAATATCCACTTGCATTTTCTACGACAATTTCCTTTTCCTTACAAGCATCAAGATCCACATGGTCAACCCCAGTAAAGGCAACATCTACTAATTTCAAATCAGTTTTCTCGATTACCTTTCTAGTTAGCGGCTTATTAGTTATCATTGCTATATCAGTATCTTTTAGCCTTTGGATTTTTTCATCATCATCTTTGGCTGATTGATTAAAATATTCAAATTCATGGCCTAATTCTTCTATTTTTTTCTTGTGGTCTTCTATTATTTTTTCATCAACTTCTAATGGATCTATTAGACTAATTTTCATATAAATCTCCTTTATCTGAATGTATATCGTTTACTTGATATTATTATACTCTATTTACTTACATTTAAATAATAAAGCTTTAGAGATTTTTATAAGTTAACTTGTAAATCTTAGTTTATTGTGATAAATTAATAATAGAATATAGAAAGGAATTAAGATGGCAGTTGGATTAGCTTTTACAGATGGTAAATGTATAGAAGCAATACATTATTATTGTGAGGTTTTTGGTATTGAGGAACCTGATAAACTAATTAGGTATAGTGATTTTAAAAAATATAATCATCCTGATGAGATAAAAGACAGGATATATAATTCTCATATAGATGTTTATGATAATAGGATTTACCTATACGATGTTACAAACGATATGATGATTCAAAATGGCAACAATTTGAGAATTGTTATAGAGACAAGTTCAGATAATTTATATAGGGCTTATATGAATTTTAGAAAAGACTCCACTGTTACTATGGAGCCTCAAAAAATAAACAAAAAATTATTTACAACTTTAATCGACAAATACGATATATCTTGGCAATTTATCGCTGAAATACAAGAATGAATCATTTTGATTTGTTCTTTTTCTTTTGCCTTAAATATCTAAAAAAAGTCTGAATTTCATATAGACATTCTTCTTCTGATAGTCCAAACTCAGCATCAAGATAATGAAGCTGACTTCTATCACCTGTTACATTTGTATTTGACCCACAAGCACCTCTCTTTAGATCTCTAATGCCGATCACAAGTCTATCTATCCTAGAGTTAATTATAGCGCCAGCACACATGGAGCAAGGTTCCATGGTTACATACATTGTGCATTCTTCTAGTCTAAAATCGTCCATATATTCGCTGGCTTCTTTAATTGCCATGATTTCAGCATGCTTTAGGGCAGATTTTCCTTTGAAGGTATAATTGTGACCCCTACCTATTATCTCACCCTTATAAACTATGACAGCTCCAACAGGAACTTCTTCTACAAAACGAGCAAGCCTTGCTTCACTTATCGCTTCTTGCATGAAAAACATATCCATTTTCGAGAAATTATTTTCACTTTTATCTATATCAATATCCAACTTATCCTCCTAGAATTTCGCATAAAAATAAGCTGTTGATAACCAACAGCCATAATTTTGGTGTACCGAAGAGGATTCGAACCTCCGACACCCGCCTTAGGAGGGCGGTGCTCTATCCAGCTGAGCTACCGATACAAGTAAGGACTAAAAATTTAGTCCTCTATTATTATAACACTTTTTATCTTGCAATCAACAATTGAAGCAAGAAATTAACATTGTTTTTTACATTTCTAGTAATCTTTCCAAATGTACTTGCTTCTTCTACATCATCTCTAGAAAGTAAATCTATCTTATAATCTTCACCTTCATAATTAACATCGACACTACCTAGTACTTGTCCTTTTTTGATTGGAGCTTTTATATTCTTATCTAGGTTGACTTTGGTAGATACATGTTTTTTATCTTTAGAGATTATAGTTAAATCCTCTGCTGGATATAAATCAATGTATCCTTGTTTGGCAGATACTTCTTCTACGCTTTCTACACTTCTATTTGTATCTAGGACCTTCTCACAGGAATAGTATCTTGACACATAATAGATCAAATCACTCATTACACTGTCTCGTATATCCTTTTCATCTGCCCCCAGCACTACTCCCAAACACCTAAAATCGTCATTTCCATCTAGCTCTTTCATATCAAGCGTAGTAATCAAGCAATAGCCAGCCTTTTCTGTAGTACCTGTTTTAAGTCCATCCACTCCGTCAATTTCATTTTTTAGTGGGATTGTTGAATCTTTTTTAATTCCTTTGCCAGGAATATTAACCTCATCCATAGATGAATAATTTAGAATATCTGGATATTTTTTAACCAAATCCATGGATAGCTTGTACAAATCTCTCGCTGAAGAGACATTTTCTTTGTCATCTTCTGTATCAATACCACTTGCATTATAGTACTTTTGACTTTCCAAGCCTAATTCCTTTGCTTTTTCGTTCATTTTTTTAGTAAAAGCTTCTTCAGATCCAGAAACAGCCTTAGCCAATAGATGTGCACAGTCATTACCACTTACTGCTATTAGACCTTGGAGGAGTTCTTCCACACTGTAAGTTTCATTTTCCTTTAGTCCTAGAGCGGAATATTCCCAACTAGTAAGTTCTTCTGCACGTTTGTCTGCCTTGACATTTGTATCTAAACTAATTTTTCCTTCTTCTATGGCATCTCTTACCAAATAAAAAGTCATTAGCTTTGTTAGAGATGCTATTGGTCTAACTTCATCAGCGTTTTTCTCATAATATATATCGCCAGTTTCCTCATTACCTATTAGGTATGCTGAAACATTCTCATCAAGACCAACTATTCTACCTTCACCCTTGGCATAAGCCATACTTGTAAATAAAAATACAAATATACTTAGAAGGCTTGCCAACCTAAATTTTCTTGTTTTCATATAAACCTACCTTAAAAAAGATTCTAGCTTTCTATAATTATCCCTCAATAGCTTTAGGGTATTTACATCAGCTTCTTTGTTGTATGAATAGTTAAGATTTTCTGCCTCAGCCATGCCTACTTTTCTAAAAAGTCCGCAAGCTTTAAATAGGCAGTTGTATATATCTAACAATTCATTTGTTGGGAAAGTTAACTCCAAGTCCTCTCTATATTCCTTGCTCAAAGTATGAACTAGGTTTGACCCATCAACTCCTATATTTCTAAGACCATAAAACTTATTTATAAGATGAAAATCCAACATCTTTAGAAGTTCGTCTCTCAAGTCATCCATCTTGATACAAGCTGCTATTGGATCTTTTTGGTTTATATATAAAGAAACTTCTATGGCATTTGCAAAGAAACTATCTACACAGGTTTTAAACTCGTATTCTTTTGGTAGACTGTACTTAAAGTCCTTGTTTACCTTAAGCATTTCTTCATTAGGCTTGTTGTATATAAACTCAATATCTCCTGGCAAGGTTCTCATAAAATCATTTGCCAGATCCTTAGCTATGATTGACTCAGATATTTTTACATTATCTTTTTTGTAGGCCTGGATTTTTGTATAATTTTGTTTGTTTTTGTCAACATCAAAACTATCCTTTACTCTATTTATCAATATTATATCATCAAATAAAACCCTTAGGTCATCTTCAAGCTTACCTATTATAACTTCATCTACAACAGTATATAAGTCGACAAACTCTTCGTTTGTATTTGATTTAACACAAAAGATCGATACAATGGATTCCTTGTCTCTGCCATAGTCTACGAATCTTTTTTTTATATCACTTCTCATTACTTGTCCAGCTTTCTATAAAAATTTTCAAAAGTTTTGCTGTTAGTCCCCAAATCACAGGTTCAGTATTATAGAAATACATATCGTGATATCCCGTAGTAAATTTGTAGTCTCGTCCATTAGGGATTTTATCAAAGGGGAAATCTTCAGGAAAATCCATCAAGAAAGGTGCTCTATACATGATTGGAGGATTTTCTTTGAAATATTTGACTTTGACAGCAAAAACTGACTCTACTTCCTCATTATACTTTATATCTTCAAAATTTTTCTTAATTCTCCCATAATAACTTTTTATATGTCTAAAAGATGAATTTAATATCATAGAAGAATATCCCATATACTCTATATCTTCTATATCTAATAGAAGCTCTTCTGTGGTTTCTCTTATGGCTGCATCTTTGAAATCTTCGCCATCTTCTACCCTTCCTCCAGGAAAAGAGACTTCGCCCGGTTGGGTAATATTCTTGCTTCTTACCTCAAATAGAATATGATCTTCACCGTCTATTTCTATTAGGGGAATAAAAACCGCATAGTTTTTTAATTTATTATAAAATTCGTCATCTACTAATAAATTTTTCATCTGTACTCCTATATAAAATGATATTAAATTCACTTATCAAAGTCAAATTTATAGTTGAAAACTTTTATCAATGGGTATAATATCTAGGAACGTTTAGATATATTAATAGGAGGAATTATGTTCAAAGAATTTAAAGAATTTATCGCCCGCGGCAATGTCTTAGACATGGCTATCGGTATAATTATGGGTTCTGCTTTCACAGCTATTGTTACAAGCTTGGTTGATGATATCCTAATGCCAGTTATCTCAGGGCTAACAGCAGGTATCGACTACCAAGATATCGTAGTTAATGTTGGTGGTGCAAGCCTTAAAGTTGGTAACTTCATCAACGCTATTATTTCATTTTTGATTATTGCTTTTGTAATGTTCTTAATTGTTAAGAGTTTAAACTCTCTACACAAAGAAGAAAAAGAAGAAGAAGTTACTGAAAAAGAATGTCCTTATTGTAAAAGTTCTATTCCAGTGGAAGCATCAAGATGCCCAAACTGCACATCAAAATTAGATAATTACAATAACGTAAATGAATAAAAAAATTGCTGGAAGATTTTCTTCCAGCTTTTTTCTATCTTTTTTTCTCTTTTACATAGCCACATGATGAACATTTTATTTCATCTGTCGATCTGTTTTTCTTATGAATCATCAAAGATCCGCACTCAGGACATTTTTCTCCTGTTGGAGGATCCCAAAGAGCAAAGTCACATTTTGGATAGTTGTCGCATCCGTAAAATCTCTTGCCTCTTTTACTAACTTTTTCAATCAAGGTTCCATCTTCACATTCAGGACATTTAACTCCTGTTGATTTTACAATAGATTTTGTAAAGTCACAATCTGGAAATCCAGTACATCCGATAAACTTACCATTTCTTCCATGTTTTATAGCGAGGTTTTTGCCACATTTTGGACATTTCTCATCGAGTATTTCATCTCTTACCTTGTAGTCCTTGCTATCTTTCTTGACGCCTTTCATGTCTTTTTCAAAATCTTTATAGAATGACTTTAATAGCTCTTTCCAATACCTATCGCCAAGAGCTATGTTATCCAAAGCACCTTCCATTTCTGCAGTAAACTCAACATTTATTACATCATCAAAATTTTCTTGGAGGAAGGTATTTACAGTTTTTCCTAAATCAGTTGGGTATATACTTCTACCTTCAAGTTCAACGTAGTTTCTTGATATAATTTGATTTATCGTTGCAGAATATGTTGATGGTCTACCTATACCAAATTCTTCCAAAGTTTTAACTAAAGAAGCCTCTGTATATCTTGCTGGAGGATTGGTAAAGTGTTGGTCCTTGTCAATCTTTTTAGCAGAGATTACGTCTCCTTCTTTTAGTTCTGGTAAGATATTTTCGCTCTCATTTGCTTTTGATAATACATTATAACCGTCAAATATTGTTATTTTGCCGTTAGTCTTAAAGGCAAGTCCATTGTTATCAAATAAGATTTGAGTTGAAAGATATTCGTAATCTGCCATCTGACTTGCTACAACTCTTTCCCAAATCATCTTGTAAAGTTTATATTGTTGATCTGTCAGATATTCTCTTATTTCAATCGGACTTCTCTTAATAGATGTTGGTCTAATAGCTTCATGGGCATCTTGGCTGCCCTTTTTCTTGCCAGCGTAAGTATTTCCTTTACCAGCGTACTTTTCTCCATACTTTTCTTTTATAAAAGCTAGAGATTCATTTACAATATCTTTGGATATCCTGTTAGCATCTGTTCTCATGTATGTTATAAGACCGACAGATCCATCGCCAACGTCTATACCTTCGAACAATTGTTGGGCAAGCTGCATGGTATATTTTGTAGAATATCCAAGCCTATTTGATGCGTCTTGTTGGAGGGTTGAAGTTGTATATGGCTTTTGAGGTTTTCTTCTCTTTTTAGTTTTATTAATTTTTACAACTTCAAACTTATCCTTATCTATTTTTTCTAGGACCTTCTTAGCTCCGCTCTCATTTGATATCTTAATTTTTTTGCCAATTTGTCCATAAAACTCTGAATCAAATTTAAGTTTGTCAACGTCATGATGAGCTGTTATAGTCCAATATTCTTCTGGAATAAAATCATCTATTTCTTTTTGTCTATCTACAATTAGCTTTAAGGCAACAGATTGAACTCTACCAGCGGATAGACCAGATTTTACTCTCTTCCAAAGGATTGGACTAATCTCATAGCCTACTATCCTATCCATCACACGTCTTGCTTGTTGGGCATCTACTAGATTTTGGTCGATTGTTCTTGGATTTTTGATGGCATTTTTTACATTTTCTTTTGTAATTTCATGAAACTCGACCCTATTTTTATCCTTTGGATCAAGTCCTAAAAGAAATTGCAAGTGCCAGCTTATGGCTTCTCCTTCCCTATCAGGGTCAGTTGCCAAATAGACCTTTTCTGCCTTGTCTGCTTCTTTTTTTAGTTCATTAATAGTTTTCGCCCTACCTCTAACCTTTATATATTCAGGTTCAAAGTCATTTTCTATATCTACTCCAAACTTGCTCTTTGGCAAATCTCTGAGATGACCTATAGTTGCCATCACCTTATAATTTCTGCCGAGCATTTTGGAGATTGATTTTGCTTTGGTTGGAGACTCTACTATTACTAAGTTCTTAGCCAAATACTCACTCCTTTATGATAAATTCGTTATTTCCAATATTTTCTATATAATCCTTTAGTTCAAGCGAGGTCAAAAGATAATTAATAACATCTATATCCAAATCTAGTTGATCTTTCAATGTATCAGCGCTTGCATTAGGAAAGTTCTCAATGTATCTTACCACTTGAGCTTCGTTATTATCAAGTTTTGTATAGTCTAAAACTTTCTTCTCCCTATTTATATCCACCAAATACGAAAGCTCTTCTATTATATCATCTGCAGATAAAACAAGCTTGGCTCCTTCTTGGATCATCTTGTTAGTGCCCTTGGAATATATAGAATTGATATTGCCAGGTACTGCAAAAACTTCCCTTCCTTGATCTAAGGCACATCTTACAGTAATCATTGTTCCAGATTTTTCCTTAGCTTCAATCACAACTGTTCCTAGAGAAATCCCTGATATAATTCTATTTCTTCGTGGAAAATTGTAGGCTACAGGTTCTGTTCCTAGGGGAAATTCAGATAGTATTAAGCCATTTTCTTCAATTCTCCTATACAAATCCTTGTTTTGTTTAGGATATATTTTATCAACCCCACACCCTATAATACCTATAGTTCTCCCACCTATATCAAGACTTGCCTTATGGCTTGTTGCATCTATCCCATAGGCAAGACCAGACACTGTTGTGATTCCTGCTAGAGAAATCTTTTCTGCCAATGTTTTGGCCGCCCATTTTCCGTAGGCTGTACATTTTCTAGATCCTACAAAGGCCAAGGAGTTTTTATCCTTTATTTTGTCAAAATCTCCCTTGTAGTACAAAACAGCTGGTCTATCGTCTATATACTTGAGATTTTCTGGATAATCATCATCTAATATAGTGACAAACTTGTACTTATACTTATGAATCTTATCAATATACTTGGCAAAGTTTTCTAAATTTTCACTTGAGAAAATTTTCTCATATTGCTTGTCTGTTAGAAAATCATAGAATAACCTATCCTTATCAAAAAAATCTTCAAACGAAGTTTTGTCAAACATTTCTAAAATTAGGGAATTATTTATGTATAGGTAATTTAGATATAAAAAGATTTCTTCTTTTGTAAGTTTAAAAGGCGTTTTCAATGTAATTAATCTCCCCATCTACTCTTATAACTTCTGCCACATCAAATCTAATGATTGAATCGGTCAAGTCATTTTCAATGAGATAGGCTTGGCTTGCTTTTATAATTTTTTGTTGTTTTGAAATAGTTACAGCCTCTCTTGGATTGGCAAAGTATTTATTTTTTCTAGTCTTAACTTCTACAAATACCACTATTTCATCTATCCTTGCTATTATATCAATCTCACCGAAGGGCTTTCTAAAGTTTCTATCGAGAATATCATAGCCTTTATTTCTAAGATATTCTTCAACCAAGTCCTCTCCAAAATCTCCTACAGTTTTTTTATAAGTCGTCAAAAGTCATCTGCCTCTCATGAAATTTTCTTAAAAATGTTTGCCTATGGATTGGAGTTTCTCCGTATTCTTCCAAGCCTTGGTAGTGCTTTTTAGTTCCATATCCCATATTAGTATCAAAGCCATAATTAGGATATAACTTAGAGAAATTAATCATTATATCATCTCTTCTAATCTTTGCTAGAATTGACGCGCAGGAGATTGCGTATTCATTCAAATCTCCTTTTACAATATTTAACTGGGGAATATCGGTATCAATTCTTTCTGCATCTATTAAAACAATCTCAGGTTTGATCTTTAGATTGTTTAGAGCATCTTCCATGGCTTTGTGGGTAGCATTTTTTATATTAATCTTATCTATAAGTCTTGGATTGGCGTAGCCATAGGCATAACAAATTGTATCTTCTAAGATTTTTTCCTTGAGATTTAGCATCTTTTTTCTGGTTAGTTTTTTAGAATCTGTTATTCCATCAATAGCAGAGTCACTTTTCATAATCACAGCACATGTTACAACAGGTCCTGCCAGGGGGCCTCTGCCAACCTCATCTATGCCTGCTATTAGCTTATATTTATCATGGATTTCTTTTTTTATCTGATCGTTATACAAAGAGTATCTCATGCTTTTTCCAGAGTAATCTTTCCAAGTTTTCCTGATCTAAAATCATTTAAAATGATATTAGCTGTTCTAGTATAGTCGTAGTCGCCACCAGAAATAATAGCTCCACGTCTTTTGGCAATAGCTTCATATATCGTAAGAGCAGGATCTTCCGGATTTATTCCATATCTTTCTTCTAGAGATTCTGGTTTTGTTTCTTTCATCTCCTCTAAGAATTTTAGGGTGAGATCTTCTATGTTTAATACTTCATCTTTGATAGCATTTGTAAAAGATAAGTGTAGGCCGACTTCTTCATCAAACTTAGGCCACAAAACCCCAGGAGTATCTAAAAGTTGGATATTTGATCCAGTCTTTATCCATTGTTTGCTTTGAGTAATCCCTGGCCTATTACCAACCTTAGCTCCCTTTTTCTTTGAAACTTTATTTATAAAAGTAGACTTTCCAGAATTTGGAACTCCTACAATCATAATTCTTATTAGAGGGTTTTCTATGTTCTTCTCTTCATTTTTCTTAAACTTTTCACTAAGAAGATTTTTCGCCTCTTTATAGATCCTATCGACATTTACATTTTCCTTGGAATTCATTGCTATAGCAGGGATTCCTTGGCTTTTAAATTTACCTATCCATTTTTTATTCTCACTTGGATCTGATAGGTCAGATTTATTCATGATAATCATTCTAGGTTTGTCAGCTATTATTTCGTCAAGCATTGGATTTCTAGATGAATTCGGAATTCTCGCATCAATTATTTCGAGAACTATATCTACAAGTTTTAAATTATTAATAATAATTTCCTTGGTCTTTTTCATATGACCTGGAAACCAATTTATATTCATTGTCATAGTTTTTTCTCCAATCTTATTTGCCTAAGCAAAATTTATAACTATCTATATTATACATAAATTATTTAAAAATACATCCTGATACAGAACCCTATATCTATTTTTCAATTTAACATGATAAATTTTTCTATATAAGTTATAATATATATAAGAATAAATAAGGAGAGAAAAATGGGTAAGAAAATCTTGGCGGCTTTATTTGTCTTACTTAGCATAAGTGCCTGTAGCAACAAAAGCTCAAATAACAAGGTAAATGTTAAAGTAAAAACTGAAAATAAGGTAGAAAATAAAACTAACACTGCAACAGGTAAGGATACTAAAAATGATAAAGAAGAAGTAGCTAAAAAAGAAAATAAGGACTTATCAAAAGAAAATGATGAGGCCCACGAATTTTTTAAAACAATAGAGGCAAAGAAGTTCGCTATACCAAGTGTGGCAAGTCAGGTCGAATCTATCTTTCTATATGAAGATGGCTATTTTGATGGAATGGTTAAAAGTGGAAATGGTGATGCAGCATACATCAGTCTATACAATGGTAAACTAGACTATGTAGAAAAGATTGACGAATTAACATACAAAGTAAAACTTGCTAAGCTTGAAACGGAAACTCCAACAGATAAAGAAGAGCAAATAAATATGGGAGGCTTCGATATTAATGTTAAATATAGAGATGGATCATTTTTCAATGAAGATAAAATAGGCAGTGAGTATCTAATCCACCTACCAAAAACTAAGGTTAGTTCCTTAGATGATTCTGATAGAAAAATGTTAGAAATGGTAGATAAATATGTAAAGGATGACAATGCCAACATATTTTTTATAGAAGCTGTGGGTGACAAACCTGGACTTATGTATGAATTTATTAGGGAGAATTAAATGAAAAAATTATTGGCTGCATTGATATTTTTAAGCCTCGTTTCGCCTAGCTTTGCTAGCGGTGAATATAAAGATATAAAAGAAATCAGAGGTGATAAGAACCACTACTATGACCTAGCATTTTCTTATCACCTTCTTATAGTTGACGAAAGCCAAATAAAGCCTCAGATAAATGTAAAAAATGATACAAAAAGTGAAGCACCATCCACCCAAACAAAGGGAGGACTCGCAGACGATAAGGTTATCAGCGAGTTAAGTGGCAAATCTTTTGTTTTATCATCAGGAGCTGGAGCTTGGGCAAGTTTCATAGATATAAAAGATAACAAGGGTAATTTTGAAATAGAATTTTCTGATGCTGATATGGGTCACATATACTTAGCATCAGGCAAGGGTCAATTTGAAATGAAAGAAAAAATCGACGATTATACTTACAAGCTAAAAGTTAAAAACTTTGAAAGAACAAGTCCCGAACCTGGCATTTACGATAAAGATTCCTTTGGCAGAGATCAAGAATATCTCGCTGTACCACATGGACTAGAAACATCTGATCTAAAAAATTTAAAGCCCGTAGAAAGTGTAACCCTCTACCTGCCATTTAAAAACATCGACGAAATCCCAAATGATGAAGGAGCTAGGGCTTGGCTAAATATGTCAGTAAGTGAAGGTGTAGGAAAAATTGGAAATGAACTAAGGGTATTTGCAATAGTTAACGGTGGATATCCTTTCGTAGAAATGGTCGGTCAATAACAAATAAAAAATGCTCAAACCTTGATAAAAGGAATGAGCATTTTTTATAATTTCTAAGCTTTAGAATTTCTTTTCATATGGATCACTTTATCAAATTTTAAGGTCATGTCTTTGTTCAAATTGTGAGCAATTACTACAAGACTTCTCTCATCTTCAAGCAAAACATCCAATATTGTTTCAACACTTTTCTTATCAAGGGCAGAAAAAGGTTCATCTAAAATGAGTATGTCGCTATCCTTATATATAGCTCTTGCTATACTTATTTTCTGCATCTCTCCACCGCTTAAATTATCTCTGTTTTCACTCACCAAAGTATAATCGTCGAAGTTTTTAATATTTAATCTATCAATTACTCTATTGTATTTTCCCTCAGAATAACCTTCACTTCCTACAATATTGTTTCTTATGGTATCTTCAGTTAAAACATACCTTTGCCCTAAAAATGATACCCTTCTGTAATATGACTCTTTATCTATATTTTTAATATTTTCCCCATTTATAAATATATCACCCACATGATTTCTTGAAAAATCTAAAAGTGAAGAAATAAGACTAGATTTCCCTGATCCATTCTCCCCTACAATCAAGATTTTCTCTCCATAGTTAACTGAAAAACTAAAGCTATCACTTACAAGATCATTACCATATTTACAAGTGTAATCCTCCACTATTATTTCATTTAATGTAGATATTTTAATATCACCCTTAGACCTATTGGACTCATTTATAATACCCATAAGTTTTTCTCTAGTTTTCTTAGTCTTTACAAACTTAGCATAGGTCCTAGAAAAAGCATATATAGGTAAAGTTATTGAATCGCAAGAAACAACAATCGCTAAGAGTTCAGAAATGGTTAGCTTATTATCAATTATCAAAATAACTCCAACTATGTAGAGGCCAACCTCAATTAAACTAGCTGATGTTTGATTAATCACTTCTACCATATCTTCAGCAAAATTTAACTTAAAAAGTTCTTCATTTGCATCTATAGATGCGTGATGGAACTTATTTCTAAACTTACCTTCCAAATTGTAAATCTTAATCTCTCTAATATTGTCAATACTCTCATTTAATATTTTAATTATTTTAGCAAATTTACTATTGTAGGAATATTGCTTGTCAGCTAAAGTATTTGTAATCAATTTTTGTATAAAAAAGGTTAATGTAGAAATAAATATCAGATACAGCAAAATCTTTCCTGATAAGGAATATATGACGAGACTTGCACCCAAAAAGGAAACTATAAAATAAACGATTTGGGTCAATCCTTGGATATAATCATTTGAAATCTGATCTATATCATTTGTAAAAATACTAGTCAAAGCCGACTTATCAACTCCTAGACCAAAATCATCCAATAACCTATCAAAAACAGCCTCATTTAGACATTCCTTACACTTTATCAAAACTTATCCAAATACTTTTCTGATAATAAATTAATCAAAAAATAAGCCAACAGGTAGGAAAGTCCAGGAGCTAACAAATACCCAATAGAAATCTCTCCACCCATTTTAGCTAAATTGGTATAATAAATTATAAGCTTAGAAAAAATAGGTCTACTCAATGAAAATAATAGCAAAATATAAAACTTTTGATAAACAATTTTTTATTTTTCTTAAAAAGATACACTAGCAAGTACAATCACCTCCCAATAGCCTATTTCAGGATATATTTTCTCTTAAAAATAGGGTAGATTATAATAAGTTCCACCCTATACTTCTTTTATTTTATTATCAATGAAATTTTCCTTCACACTAGCTTAAAATCATTAGTTTCTATGGTTTTCTTATCTTTCATTTCAATTATTTTATCGTAATATTTGCTGTAGTCTATATCTCTTCTGTGAGAAATTGATATGATTGTTTTGTCGAGATTTGCGAAAATCTTTTCTAGTTCACTCGCCATTTTTAAATCAAGGGCAGATGTCGCTTCATCTATTAGGATAACAAAGCTATCCTTATATAAGGCTCTCGCAATTTCTATTCTCTGCATTTCTCCACCAGATAGGTTGGAACCAGCATCTTTGATTACAGTGTGATATCCATCTTCCAAGGTGTCAAGTAATTTATATAGACCAGATTTCTTGATTGCATTATCAAGCTTCTCATAGTCAATTTCATCAGGAGTTTCGAACAAGACTATATTTGCTAGGATACTATCTCTAAATATCATTGGTTTTTGAGCTACTATTGAAATATCTTCATATATTTCTTGTCTGCTGAGATTATCTATATTTCTATTTTTTATAAAAATATTTCCACATTTTGCTGTTAGCTCTTTGGTAATAAGTTTAAAAATAGTTGATTTTCCCGTTCCACTTGCACCGCTTATAATAACGTGCTCGTCTTTATTTATGATAAATGAAGCATTATCTAAAATTTCTTTATTAGTATAAGAAAAACTCACGTCTGCAAATAATATATCTTGATCTTTAGTCGAATTATCCGCATCTAAACTATTTATACCATTTACTTCATCTTCCTTTTTAGAATAATCGGCTAGTATTCTCTGTCTGATTTTTTTAGTAGAATTGATATCGCCATAGCTATCTGCAATCTCTTGCATTGGCCAAATTATAATATTCATCAAACTTAGAAGAACTGGAAAATAGAAATCTTCAATTTTTCCCCAATATACAAAAAGTGCTGATAAAAGCATCAAGAAAGTCTGAAGGATTAAGGAAGATTCGTTGATAATACTGATCCTAGAACCATTGAGAAAGACAGACTTCTCGTGTATTTCCTCATTTTCCCTAGTTCTTTGGTCAAATTTTTTGAGGAAGTGACCTGTCTTATTAAACCTAAATAAAGTTCCGTAACCATAAAAGGAATCATTTAAGATTTCATTATAAGAATTTAGAGAATTCATATAATTTTCGTTCTCATTAGAAGATAAGGACGAAATTATCTTTGAAATTATCATGATTATTATACCAAATGCGAAGATAATCATTGTTATTTCAACATTTATAGTAAATCCATATCCTAGACATAAGACTAGAAGAAAAATACTTGATACTATCCTATCTATGGCAAAAATATAGTTTTCCTCAATAAATTTCAAATCATTATTGAAGAGTGATATGTACGATGCCTTGTCTTTGCTCTCAAAATATATAGGATCTCTCCTTAAAATATTTTCCATCAAGTCTTTTTTCACTCTAATATTCCACATACATGAAACCTTAGCCTTAATCTTTGACCTAGAAAATCTGAGAAAAAAAGAAATCACAGCCCACAAAATAAAAAATATAACAGTAGATTTAATTAAAGTAGCATCCTTGTATGTAACTATTTTAGAAAATCTCTCTATTAATTTGGTTAGAAAATATTGTTCCAAATCGCTAAATATAGATACAAGTATAAATACAACAAAAATCCAATTGATTTTTACAAATCTAAAGCCACCCTTACGATAATCTAATTTCCCCTTCATATAATCCGCCTTCGTTATATACCATTATTATATTATCACTTTAATAAATTAGTTTGTTATTAATTTATTACTTATAACTATACGTTTTTTATACTAATTTTCATTAGATAGGTTAGTAAATATTTGAATAAATAAATTATAAAATTTCTAAATTTCCCACTAAAAAAGGACTGTTGCATTTTCTGCAATAGTCCTTCTTTTTCTTAATAATTTGTTTTTTCTTTAACTTTAGCTGCCTTACCTTGACGATCTCTAAGGTATTTAAGTTTAGCTCTTCTAACTTTACCACGTCTAACAACGTGTAGTTTTTCGATTTTTGGTGAGTTGTATACGAATGTTCTTTCTACTCCAACCCCGTAGCTGATTCTTCTAACTGTGAAAGTTTTGTTTATTCCACCTTCGTTGATGTAGATTACTGTTCCTTCAAAGTCTTGAAGTCTTTCTTTGTCACCTTCTTTGATTCTGTAGCTTAGTCTTACTGTATCACCTACTCTAAAGTCAAATTTTTCTTCACGTAGGTTTTCTTGTTCAATTTTTTTGATTAAATCCATCTTTACTCTCCTCTCGTAAGAATTGTTCATATAAGTCTGGTCTTACTCTTTTAGTTTTCTCTATTGCACTTTTCCTATTCCAAGCGGCAATCTTCTTGTGGTCTCCGCTTACAAGCTCACTTGGAACGAAGTATCCGTTGAAGTTACGAGGTTTGGTATATTCATCTTGTTGCAATAAAGTATTGTAATGAGAGTCTGTAGTCAAGGATTCCCTTTTTCCTACAACCCCATCTATAAATCTTGCCATTGAATCTATAAGCACCATGGCTGGGATTTCTCCTCCTGTAAGTACATAATCGCCTATAGATATTTCATAGTCGATATAATGGTTAGTAATTCTCGCATCTATTCCTTCATAATGACCGCAAATTATGATTAGATCTTTAATTTCTGCAAAGTCGATTGCTAATTTCTGATTTAATTTCTTGCCTGCTGCTGACATGTAGCAGACTTTTGATTCTGGTTTTTTCACAGACATCAAAGCATCATATATAACTTGTGGTCTGATAAGCATGCCGGCTGCCCCGCCGTATACTGTATCATCTACATGGTTGTGCTTGTTATTGCTAAAGTCTCTTATATCTACTAAGTTTATTTCTAGTTTTTTGTTTTGAATTGCTTTTCCTATTACCCCATAAGTTTTAAGGAACTCAAAACTTTCAGGAAATAGGGTCAGTATGGTAACTCTATTCATAATCTGCTAGGTTATCTACTTCTATTTTCTTGTTTTTTATATCAACATTTGTGATTACAGTTTTTAATGCTGGTAATAGGACTTCTGTCTTGTCAGTTTTTTCTATAACATATACATCGTTTGGATAAGCTCCACTGATTATGTCTTTGACTTTACCCGCTTTTTGCCCATTGGAGTAAACATCAAGTCCAATCATTTCGTATATATAAAACTCTCCATCGGAAAGATTGCCACGATCTTTTTCGTCTATGGTTATATCTTTACCAACAAGTTTCAAGGAATCATTTATGTCGTTGTATTCGACAAATTTTAGGACCTTGAATCCCTTTTGGTCAAAGGAGTCTTCTATTGTTAGAAGTTCATCTCCTATATAAACTTTAGATCCTTTATCAAACCTCTTCTCATTATCGGAAAATGATCTAACTTTGACATTTCCTCTAATGCCATGGGTTGTTATTACCTCTGCAACTGTTATTCTCATATTCTTATGTTGACCTTAACATCTTCCTTAATCGCTGCTGCTCTAGCTATGGCTCTTATGGAATTTATTATGTTTCCACGAACTCCTATAACTCTGCCCTTATCTTCTTCTGCTACATGGATTAGTAGGTCTACTTCTCCATTTTCGCTAGTTTCTTCGATAGATACAGCGTCTTTGTTTTCTACTAATTCTTTAACAATTAATTCAACTAGGTTTTTCATCTTATGCTAATACGTCGTTATCTTTGAATAGTTTTTCAACTATAGATGTTGGTTTTGCACCGTTTTTGATCCATTGTTTAGCTTTTTCATTGTCCACTCTAAATTCTTTTGGATTTGAGATTGGATTGTAAATTCCGATTTCTTCGATGAATTTACCATCTCTTGGGCTTCTTGAATCTGCTACTACAACTCTGTAAAATGGTTTTTTCTTTTGTCCCATTCTTTTTAATCTAATTTTAACTGCCATTGTTTCCTCCTATTTTAGTTTAGGCTTAAAAGAAAGGCATCTTTGGAAGTTTTCTGCCTCTTTTATTTTTTGTCATGCCTGTCATTTTCTTCATCATTTTTTTCAGTTCTTTGAACTGTTTGAGCAATTTGTTAAGTTCTTTTACGTCTACTCCTGAACCTTTGGCTATACGTTCTTTTCTGCTCTTGCCAATTATTTCAGGTTTTTCCCTTTCTTCTTTGGTCATTGAATTTATTAGAGCTTCAATTCTCACAAATCCAGTATCATCAACGTTAACTCCCTTTAGCATCTTTGAGTTAACTCCTGGAATCATGGCTAGAAGATCTTCCAATGGTCCCATGTTTCTAATCTGTTGAACTTGTTCCATAAAGTCATCCAAGGTGTAAGTTTGCTCACGCATCTTGCGTTCAAGCTCCTTGGCGTTTTCTATAGATAGCTCTTTTTCAGCCTTTTCTATTAGGGAAAGGACATCTCCCATTCCTAAAATCCTGTTTGCCATCCTGTCCGGATGGAAAGGCTCAAGGTCTTCTAGTTTTTCACCGACACCTATAAATTTGATTGGTTTTCCGACAACTTGTCTGATTGAAAGGGCTGCACCACCTCTTGCATCACCATCTAGTTTGGTTAGGATTACTCCTGTTATGTCTAGATATTCGTCGAAAGTTTTTGCAACATTTACTGCCTCTTGACCTGTCATTGCATCTACAACGAGCAGAATTTCGTCTGGATTTACAGCTTCTTTTATATTTTTAAGCTCATCCATTAGGTCAGTATCAATTTGTAAACGTCCTGCCGTATCAAGGATTATGACATCGTGATTATTACTTCTTGCATAATCTTTTGCTTCCTTTGCGGTTTTAACAGGGTCTTGCTTAGCTTTGTCAAATACCTCTACCCCTGCAGTTTTTCCTACAACCTTTAATTGTTCAATAGCTGCTGGTCTGTAGATATCAAGTGCTGTAAGCATTGGGTTTCTATTTTCATTCTTAAGCTTTAGGGCAAGCTTACCCGAATGAGTAGTCTTACCTGAACCTTGAAGACCCACCATCATTACAATATGAGGAGTAGATCCCTTAAAGTCTAGCTTGGAATTTTCCTTACCCATAAGAGCAGTTAGCTCTTCGTTTACAATCTTTACAACCATTTGTCCTGGTGATAGGGAAGTCATAACATCTTGCCCAAGTGATCTTTCCTTGATTGTCTTTACAAAGTCTTTTACAACCTTGTAGTTAACATCTGCTTCTAGCAAAGAGAGTCTAATCTCTCTCATAGCGGCATCTATATCTTTTTCACTTAATTTTCCTTTTCCTGTAAGCTTGCCAAGAGTCTCTTGGAGTCTTTCCGAAAGGCCTTCAAATACCATAGCATCCCTCTCTAAATCGTATCTATTACGTCTGTTATTTCTCTAATTGCTAATTCATAATTTGAACTTTCCATCAGCTCTCTTATACTAATAAGAGAATCTTTCAGTTCCTCGCGGCTTTTCAGTAAAGAAAGCTCATCTTCAAACTCAAATAATTTATCCTCAGATCTTTTGATCATATCTGATATAGCTTGCTTGCTCCTATCAGTATTGTCTGCAATCTCCTGAAGGGATAAATCTTCGTTGTAATAACAATTAATAACATCTCTTTGTTTTTCATTAAGAAGTGCGCCGTATATATCGAATAATTGAGCCACTTTTACTATTTTTTCCATAAAATCACCCGTCAAGTCTTTTACTTGACCTATCCATTATACACCCTTATTTTAGCTAAGTCAACAAAAAATATTGACCTTGTTGTACTAAAAAAGCTAGGATGTCTCCTAGCTTAATTTTACAAGATATTTATCTTATTTCTTAGATTTATGGAAGATTGAAAAATGGATTAGATAATCCTTCGTCCATATCTTCATTAGTGCTTTCATCTTTTGAACTTGGTTTTGCCTTGTTATATTCATCTACATTTGATGTATCTATATTAAACTCAAGGTCCAAATTCTTTTTCTTACCATCCCTATATACTGTAATAGTTGCCTTATCCCCTACAGAATAACTCAACAAGATTTTTCTTAGAGAGCTCATATCGGTAACCTCTTTGCCATCAACAGCAGTTATCACATCGCCCTCTTCTATTTGGCTATCCCTATCAAAAATAGAAACAACATACACTCCTTCATCAACACCTAGTTTTTCAGCATTGAAATTAGGGATTTGTTTTAGATAATCAATAGATTGACCAGTTATTCCTAGATAAACAGAATTAAACTTGCCTGTTTTTCTTACCTTTTCTATTACTGGTTTTACAGTATTTATTGGAATAGCAAAACCAATTCCGTCGCTATTACCTGCCTTAGCAGTATTAATTCCAATTAGCTCTCCTTTTGAGTTTAGTAAAGCTCCTCCAGAGTTACCCGAATTAATTGCGGCATCTGTTTGCATTAGACCATCCATTGTAACACCAGTATTAAACTTAACAGATCTATTTAGTCCAGAAATAATACCACTAGTTACAGTTGACTGAAGTTCAAATCCTAGTGGGTTACCAATAGCAACTGTCCTATCACCTATACCTACTTCATCACTATCTCCAAGATCTATGGCAGGAAGATTTTTCTTATCTACCTTTATAATAGCAAGATCTAGTGAAGCATCATTCCAGACAAGCTCTGCATCAGCAGTTTCTCCGTTTGAGAACAAAACATTAATTTGAGTGACATCGCCATTGCTTACAACGTGAGAGTTAGTCACAATATAACCGTCCTCAGTTACTATAGAACCTGAACCGATACCCTCAACATAACCTTGTTGTTGACCAAAGAAAGATCTTTGAGTGACTTGAGATATAGTATTGATACCAACCACAGAATCAATTGACTTCTTGACAACTACTGACTCCATAGAATCATCAGCTTTGATATTTATATCTTTAGCCTTACTCTTTTCTTCTCTGCTCTCTATTTGACTTGGTTTATCATTGTTTTCAGTTGAAGTTTTATCATTATTATTCATTGCCCCACCTAGGAGAAAATAAATAACAAAACCACCAACCACAGCTCCAAAAAGAGCTGATAAAAAATGTGAAAAGCCTCCGCCAGCTTTATTTTTTCTCATTAAAGTCTACCTCCTATTTAACTTATCATACTAGATGTTTGTGGTAATACTTTGTTTTTGTAATTAAATTTATGTAAAGTTTTAAAAAACCATTTTATTAAATTACTATTTTTCTAATCTTTTTATCTTTACTCTATCAATTGCTAAATTTAATATAGCAAGAATTATTCCAAAACTTAAAAGTATAATAATATTTTTAAAGTAAATATCTTTATCAAAATTGTAGAAAATCAACTCGTTATTTGCTACATAATAGAAGCTAGGAAACATCTTCCCAATCGAAAGTGCCTTATGAGATAGTAGGCTCTGCGGTACAAAAACACCCGCTAAAAAAGATGAACCCAGAGAAAACACATTCATCACAGCAGTAACAACTCCACCTTTATCTACTACATTTGAAATAAATACAGCTAAGCTTACTGTAACTAAAACAAAAACTAAAGAGTTGATTAGAAGTAGTTTAAATGATTCATCTATTGCTCTCATCCCATTAAGCACTATAAACAAGATAATATATATAGCCCATGATATAATAGCAAATACTAAATTTCCTAGAAGTATTTCTAAATTTTCTCGAAATTTGCTAATAGGTGCTACCGAATTTCTATTGGCTATACTTTTTTTCTTGTAAGTTAAGCTTATTAAAGAAACTACTAATATTATTTGATTGAGGAAAGCATATGATAAAAAGTTGAAGTAATTAAGTACATTCTCTCCCAAACTCGACTTTGAAGTATTCTGCAAAGAAACTTCTACATTTTTATTGAAATCTTCCTCGGTGTTTTTTATAGCAATACTTGTATCGTAACCTGATTTCTCATAGCTTTCTATTTGGTCTAGGAAAAGATTTATAGAATCTTTTACATATATAGAATAACTATCCAATGGACTAGTCTTTATTTCTACTTGTCTAGTTTTTTCAAAATCTTTAGGTATTTTAATATAAACTGTTATTATTTGATAGAAGAGATTGTCATCTATATTTTTGCCTTCTAAATCAAGTATGTTATTTTCTCTTCCAAGATGATCTATAAAGGCTCTCGATAAATCACTATTATCTAAATCTTCTATATAGATATCGGCTCTTGCCTTAATGTAATTACTACCATCATTACCACTTTTATTTGAAAATACAATAAGAAGTATGAATATAAGAGCATACATTATTATAGCTTTTAAATGTCCCCTTACAATTTTAAAATAGTTTCTAAATACTATCATATTGCTTCCCCTTTGTGTATATAAAAGATATAAAGCCAAAAACTAATATTAATAATGCTAGATACTTAATATCTTGCCAATATCTATCCAGTCCATCATAGTAGTATAAGCTATACATGCCATCATTTATAAGGGATACTGGGTTTAATTTGAATATTATAGGAAATTTCTCTTGAATAATAATCTTTGTGTCTGAATTCATCATTCCTGACAAATATGATAATAGCATGGTAATTGCAATACCAATACCATTTTTGATCTCAACTGTTGCTTTATTTGATACGCCTATAAGAATACCAAACAACACACCAAACATACTAGCAAGTGCAACAAGAAAAATTAACGGCAATAACTTATTAGAAAAATCTACTCCATATAGTTTATTAAAAACAAAAATAGTAAAAAGAACAATGGTAAAATTTATTAGAAACCCAGCTAACAGCGAAGAAAGCAAATTTGTAGTCTTACTAATAGGAGCTACAGAGTTTCTTCTAGCAAGTGTAGATAAATTAGCCTCGTGTTTGTATACGATCATTAGACCTAAGCTATATCCATATAAAGCCTGCATACCTATTAATGAATAGAAAAAGGTATTTATTATATTGAGATTTTTCCTTGACTTATCTACGATATGATTCTTATTGACAATTAAATTTGCGATATCATACTCAGGTTTATCTTTAGATATTCTCTTGTACATATTTGCTTTTCTAAGATAGTTATTTAAGATATTTTCCATCAAAGACTCATAAATACCAGATTTTTTAAATACAATCTTGTCATAATCTTTTATGTAAGCAGTAACTTCTTCATCAGATAGCTTTCCCAAATCTTTAATTTTTATAATTTTCTCATCTTCTAGTTCATCTAAAAAGTTATTAAAATATATATCATCTCTCAAACTTTCATTAACGGAAACATTTATAGGTTCAAATTCCCACGAATCAAACATATTCCCCAAAGCTATAGTAAAAAAGAATCCCAATATTATAGGAAATACCAAAGACCAAAAGATTAGAAACCTATCTCTAATAATCACCATAAAGGTATTTTTAAAGTTATGTAAAAACATACTAATCCCTCAATTCCTTACCAGTAATCTCAAGAAATACATCATTAAGGCTTGGTCTCGATGAGCTTAGATGATCGTAATCTACACCATAAGTGTCAAAAACATCTATAAGCTTATTTATATTATTATTTGATTTAGAAAAGCTAAGCTCAATAAGTCTACCGGATACAGAAAAATCAATTAATGAATCAATTGATTTTAGTTTTTGAATAGCCATATCTGAAATATCATCTGATTCAAAAGATATTTTTTCCTCAAGATCAATCATATCCTTAAGACTGTCACTATCACCCTCGGCGATAACTTTGCCCTTATCTAGAATAACAATATAATCACACAAACTTTCAACTTCATCCATATAATGAGAGGTATAAATTATACTTGCTCCGTCCTTATTTAACTTTTTGATGCCTTCCAAAATATTATTTCTCGATTGGGGATCGACCGCAACAGTCGGTTCATCAAAAATAATTAATTCTGGCTTGTGAGCTATGCCACAAGCTATATTAAGTCTCCTCAAAAGACCACCAGAAAGTTTTTTAGGTTTAAACTTAAGAAAATCTCCTAGTCCAACTAAATCTACTGTTTCTTGTATGTACGCTTTTCTTTTTTTCTTATCCCTTATATAAAGACCACAAAAATAATCAATATTCTCATAGACACTCAATTCATCATAGACTCCGACATCTTGGAAAACAACTCCTATCTTGCTTTTTATGTCATAGGAGGTAGGACTCATTTCATCACCAAAGATCTCTATGGATCCACTATCTTTACTAAGTAAAGATAAAATACAAGCAATAGTAGTAGACTTGCCAGAACCATTTGGACCCAGTAAACCTAATATTTCGCCCTTATACAAATCTAAATCCAAATTATCAACAGCTACAAGATCCTCGTACTTTTTGGTCAATCCTTTAACCTCAATTATTTTATCCGCCATAACATTCTCCTTTCAAATATTATAACATATCATCTAAATTGATAAAGTAATGATTAGGTAAAGAAAATGTAAAGTAAGCACAAAAAAAGACGCTGATAATTCAGCGTCTTGCACTTATTGGTGCGGGATAAAGGAGTTGAACCTTCACGGGAAATTCCCACTAGATCCTAAGTCTAGCGCGTCTGCCAATTCCGCCAATCCCGCATATGGGGTGAGTAGTGAGATTCGAACTCACGGCCTCCTGGGCCACAACCAGGTGTCTTAACCAACTGGACCATACCCACCAAGCCATCACTATTTCATAATACCATTTACAAAACAGTTTGTCAAGTTTTTTTAACAATTATTTTCATAATATTTATGTTTAATTGTTACATCTCTCTCTCAACAATAAATATAATACCACGTTTTTTATTTTTGTGCAAGTATTTTTTAAAATTTTATTTTTTTCTTAGATGTAGTAGAATATGAAAAAGAGGTGAATTATGAAAGGTAGAAAAACAATACTTAAAATTTTCGCAATTGTTATTGCAATTTCAATGGTAGCTCCTATCATCTATAGTGCCTACAATTCTATTGCTGGTCTATGATTGTAAAGGAGATTGAATATTCTGATAAGTACAACTTGTGTAGGCTTAATATATCTGGAGAGATTTTTTATATTTCTTATGACTTGTTTAATGATTTGGAGATTTCCAAGGATGATGAGATAGATTTTGACACTTATAAGTTAATCTTAGATGAGAATTCTTATAACAGAGCAAAAAACTATACCCTATCTAGGATTTCCTATGCGAACAAGACTACATTTGAAGTAAGAAAAATCTTAAAGGACAAGGGCTATGATTCTGATGTTATTGATAGGGTCATAGATTTTCTCGTTAGCTATCAATTGATTGATGATAATGAGTTTGTCAGATCTTATATTTCAGATAAGTCTTCTATTAGTGGTTGGCCAAAGAATAAGATTAAGTACAAGCTAAGGCTTAAGGGTATTCCTGATTATATGATTGAAGATAATCTAGATATAATTGACGATGATGTGGAATACGAAAAGGCCATGTATTTTGCAAAGCTCAAGGCTCGTGATGATTTTTCTTTTCAAAATAAGAACAAGGTCTACCGACATCTTGCTTCCAAAGGATTTGACTATGATATTATTGGAAGGGTCATAGGTGATTTGTTCTCGTGAGTCATTTTGTTTATATCTTAAGGTGTAAGGACAATTCTTTATATACAGGCTATACTACAGATGTTAAGAGAAGATTAAAAGTCCACAATTCTGGCAAGGGTGCCAAGTATACTAGAGGAAGAAGACCTGTTAAATTAGTTTATTATAAGGAAGTTTCTTCTATGTCAGAAGGGCTTAAGTTAGAGAGTGCTATCAAAAAACTCAGTAAAGAGAAAAAAGAGGATTTAGTCTCAGACTTTGATTTAAGAAAGTAAATTTCTTTTATCAAGATCTTTTCTTAGACTATCTCCTCTTCTTTTTATGGTTAGTTCAAAAAGCCCCATCGCTGTAAATCCGAATATTTCAGCTTCAAGATTCATTTCTACTACCTTTTTTCTAAAGCTTTCTTCAACTATTTCTTTGTTTTTATTTCTTAGAAAATCTATCACAACCATCCCACCAATATTTCTTAGCTTGAGGTTGTAGACTATAAAATCTATTAGGTCAAGATTTATATTTTCCAAGAATTTATCTTTATTATTTTTAGACTTTTTGCTATCAGTATTTACATCGATCACAGTCAGAGTTTCAAGCTCATCGATAATTAGAGAGTATTCCTTGTATGATGGTCTCCTATCTTTTATCAAATTTAGACAATCTTTAAACTCGGATAGGTCATTAATATTTCCTTCTCTTATTTCGATTTGTCCTTGCTTTTCTAAATAATTTTTAAGATATGAATTCTCGTACAAGAGTTTAGGCGTAGGATAGAACTTCTCCTCCCTAATTAGCCTTTCTTTATCCGCTACTAGGTCATTAAATAAGTCGTCGTTTCTTTTCTTATCTTTTTTCTTTGTTGGTCTTTTTGCTATCGGGAATCTTTTTACATAGTAACTGTCATTTTCAAGCTTAAAGTTAAGAGATCCTAGGGCTAATTTGCCGTTTGCAGGATCTCTTACATATTGGACTATAACATTGTCACCAATCTTGTAGCTTACAGGACTTGTCATATAGAGGCTCTCACCTTTGTCATATTCGATGAAATAGGCATTAAGGGCATCTATTTTATTAGTCACTTTACCCCTATAGATGTTTCCCATAAGAGAATCATAAAATTTTACTTCTACGATTTTCCCATCTTCAATTTTAGCTACAAGTTTTTTTTCTTTGTCTATAAATATAAAGTCTGTCATTTGCTAAACTTCATCTTTAGTTTTTCAAAGAAAGATAGATTTGGAACTACTACATAGTTATCATTTAATAAGTTGTCTATGATTTTGTCGAAGCCGTCTCCAAGCTTTACTTCGCCTAGGAAGTTTTTTCCTATAGATTCTATTTTTTCTTTGAATAATCTTACATCAAAGTCAGCTCCAACACCATTTAGGAAGAAATCATCTTCCTTGATAGAAGCTGGAATCTTATTTTCTTCTACTATAAATACTGATTTCTTATCTCGTATCAAATCTAAATCTAGCTTATCAAAAACTATATATTTGTAATCGCCCTCTTTAGTTAGTTTTTCTATATCTTCTTTTGTGATGTCGTGTTTGTTTGAAACGAGAGGCGCAATTATAAAGTTTAGCTTGTCATCTTCTTTCACACAGACATCGTCAAAGCTTGCAAGGTCGGTGAAATAATCTGCCAAATCGTAGGTAATCATCCCATCTTTGCCATAAAAATCTTCTATGTTTGATTCGCTTCTTTTGCAAGATACAAGGAGAGTTTTTCCTTTTTCTTTGAGTCTATTAGCTAGGCATGTAGAAAATTTCGCCCTATCTTTATCTACACTTGAGTTTATTACATATACTTTCATATATTAATTTCCTTCGTTTGTTTCTTCAGTTTCTTCTAGGTTATCTTCATCACCTGTAACAGGTGTTGGTGAATCTTGACTTCTTCCGTATTCTGCATTGTTAAAATCATCTGTTGATTGATTTGTGTCGGATGAATCAACCTGTAGATCAAAATATTTTGCAATAATATCTCTCATGATTGGAGAAGCATTATAACTTTTGTCTCCTTGGGTTATGATAACTGAAACGGCTATTTCTGGATCATCATAAGGAGCAAATCCAATCATCCAAGCATATGGTTCGTAATCAGATCCATCTTCATTTTTTCCTTCAACCTCAGCTGTACCAGTTTTTACTCCTATATCAATTGGTAGTTTGCTTAGAGTAAAGTTATCTTTTGCTACAAGCATAGTTCCGTATTTGATATCTTCGAGATATTTAGGATCTTTTATGTCGATTTTGCTTGATTCTGGAACATTTTGGAATAAAACTTCCTTAGAATCGTGGTTAGCAATCTTATCAATCAAGGTAAATTTGTTTAGATATCCACCGTTACTCAAGGCTGCTATTACTCTGTTCATTTGAAGTGGTGTATAGGAATTTTGACCTTGACCTATGACGATGTTTAACATATCTGTTATATCCCAGTTAGCTTGATTTAGGTAGGTAAACTTAATTGTATCGGCAAGCCCTGCTATTTGCCCATCATATATGCCTTCCGCTTCATAGCCTCTTTCATCTAAGAATTCTATTATTTTATCTCTAGTCCAAGCGTCTGGGTCATCAGCAAAATATACTATGTCTTCTATATCTTTTTTAAATTCATCTTTAGGCTTTTTGACTCCATCTTTGATAAAAGTAGCCAAGTTATTTTCCAGATATTTTCTAAGGATTGACTTAGTTACTTCTATTTTCTTTCCTATAGATGGAATATTTCCGTTAGCTTCTTGAGGAATATTGATCTCTATACCTGTAGTTTGATCGAGTCCTAGTTTTTCTGCAGCTACTCTTATATCGTTTAGTTCTAATTTTACACCTAGAGTATCACCGTCTTTTGGGCTTTTTCCTAGAGCAAGTGTATAGAAATAATAGTTACATGAATCTCTCAATGCTCCATATAGGTTTTCTTCACCGTGAGTATTGCCTGTTTCTGTATAAATCAGACAAGAAAATCTTCTATTTCCTATATCCATAAAACCATAACAATAATTTATAGAAAGTGGATCTAGCCCTTTTTCTAAGGCCGCAAGGCTTGATACTACCTTGAAGGTAGAACCTGGCATTACCGCTGTCTGACTTGCTATATTTAGCATTGGTCTTGGAACAAGCGGTCCTGCTCCTTCTTCTACTTGTAGGGATTCCCAATCGGAAGCTGAAATTCCTGTTGAGAAAATATTTGGATCATATTGAGGGTAGGATGCCATTGCTAGGACTTCTCCTGTTTTGACATTTGTAACTACGACCGCACCACTTTCTGCATATGGAGCAGGTCTAATTGGAGTAAATGTCCCATATTCAGATTCATATGGAATTCCTCTCCTTATAGCTGGCAAGACTTCTTCTAGAGATTTTTCTGCCATCTCTTGGAGGTCTTTATCTATAGTTAGGTAGACATCATCACCTGGCTCAGATGTCGATTGGGATATAGTTTGTTTTCTATTTCCATTAGAGTCAACTGTGACTAAAGATCTACCATTTTTACCTTTCAAATTATCTTCATAGGATTCTTCTATACCAGTTTTTCCTATTACTTCATCTCTTAGATAACCTCTCTCATTTACGTATTTGTCTAGCTCATCACCTGTTGCAATTGGTCCCATATATCCTAAAACATGGCTTGCCAAATACCTATTTGGATAATGTCTAATTGGAATAGTATCGACTACAATACCTGCTGACCTGTCAATTTTTTCTTCGATTTTTAAAACTGTAGATTCGTCGATATTGTAGACAATATTTATAGGTCTATATCCGTAGTTACCTTGCATATTTAATTTATTGTCAATGGTTAGAATACCTATGGCTTCATGGTCGCTATATTTTTCTATATTGTTTACTTTCTTTAGATAATTTACAATTTTACTAGCATCTTCTTCCTTTGATAAAAGTTCTACTATATCATCTGTCTTGTTGGCCTTGTCTTTTTGAGCATAATAAGTGTAGAAATCTTTTTCATCTTTGACAAAGGTATACATCCATTTATTTGGATCTTCTTCAGTTATGTCTATATTTGGATATATGTTGTTTTTTGTGTTGGCATTTTGTGCCATGTATTTTATTTGTTCTGATAAGATAAGTTTCTTTAAAAGTCCCTTTTCATCAGCTAAATCTGCTAGAGCCTTTACAGGACTACCTGCTTGAGGATTTTTATATCTAATTTCTACTGAATAATTGTTTGCGTCATCTGCTTTTTCTGTTACAACTTCTGTTTCAAAGTTAGCATATATTCCCATATTTTCAAGCTGTTCTATAAGGATATTGGCTGGGATTATATACTCACCATTATCATCTACACTTGCTTCTGTTAGTACATCTTCTATAGTTGAGTTTTTAACTATCTCAAAGAAGTCATCACTTGCCTTTGATTCTTTAGTTATATTTTCAAAAAGCTTGTGTAGTTTTGCCTTCTTCTCCAAGAAATCTTCGTCAGATTTTACAGCAAAATCTTTTATGATTAGATCATCTGTTAGGCCGTATTCTTCCAAGATATCATAGACTAATTTTCTTGCGTGAGAGTTTTGAAGGATTGATGAGATAACTGACCTATCATTTCCAATCTCTTCTACTATAACATCTACTGGATCTGAGTTTACACTTTTTCCTATTGATTTAAGTTTCTCACCGGCATTTTTCTTAAAGCTTATGGAAAGCTTGCCATCTTCTTGACTTATATGGCAAGGAATGTCTATTCCTCTCTTCTTTAGAGCAAGGAGAGCTGTATTTGCAGTTTCGTAATTAATATTATCTTTACTATAGGTTGAAACTATAAGATCTCTAACTAGGTCATTGTCGATTAGTAAATCAACTACATGATCCATTGGCATCTTTTTACTAGAAAAATAAGTTTCTTCATCCTTGTATTCAAATGAATTGAGCTTTATATTGTAATCTTCAGTGTAATTTACACCATCTTCTTCTAGTATATCTACTAGTTTGGAAATATTTGCTACTTTTTTGTCATCATCTAGACTTGTTAGTTGATCTTTGTAAAGTTGAACAGCAAAAGAAGGAACAGATGTGGCTAGCACTTTCCCATTCCTATCATATATATTTCCACGACTAGCGATTTCGTCGACTTCCTTAACTTTTCTATTATCTGATAGGTCCCTGTAATAGTCACCTTGCACTAGCATTAGTTTGGCAAGTCTTATCCCTATTGCAAGAAAAAGAATTACAACTATAACTTGGACGGCAATCAGTCTTTTCTCTTTTGTTCTTCTCAAATGAATCACCCTTATATTCTGTAAGTAGGAATGTACATGATCTTCTCTACTATTTTCTTATATATCATATATACTAGTCCGTTTAGGATAGCTTCTACTAATAGTCCTAATGGTAGGTAGGCTAAAATGCTTGCCTGAGATTTTCCTAGGATAAAATATAGTAAGGAAACTAGGATAAAGTTAAATAAACTAGCTACAACTGTTGTTAGCGCACCGCTTAGTTTATCTTTAGGTAGTTTTAATGAACCTACCACATATCCAATCAAATAATATGATAAGGCTCTAACCCCTATAAAACTTGTTAACAAGAAATCTTCCACTAGACCTACTATAAGACCACTGTATCCGCCCTTCTTTGCACCTAAGTATTGGCCAATGGCGATAATTGCAGGTATTAGAATATTTACATTCGCTCCTAGGATATCAATTTTTGAAAATACTGAAGTTTGCAAGATAAATGATATCAAAAGCAAGATAAAAGTTTTAAATTTATTCATCTATTTCTCCTTGGTAATTTTCATTCTCTACAACTTCGTCGACATTATATTGGTCTGTCTTTTTTAGAATCAAAACCCTGTACAAGTGGGAAAAATCTACTGGTGAGTTTAGAGTTATATTTTTCTTTAGGGCATCTTGGCTCATAGTAACATTCGATACTGTTCCTATGTATATGCCCTCAGGATATACTCCACCAAGTCCGCTTGTCAAAAGCACATCTTTATTCTCTACCTCACTATCTACATCTAACATGTACCCTTGGATAGTCTTTTGAGTAAACCTATCTATAACACCATAATCACCACTTTTGGAGTTTACAAACGATACGTCATTAGATTTAGAGTTTATAGTTTCTACTCTGGCTGTTGTTTGATAAACTTCAGTTACTTTTCCAACAAGACCTGTATAATAATTTGAATCTCCTACAGCTTGGAGGATTATGTCGTTAACTTCAATCCCATCTTTCTTGCCCTTATCTATGGTGAAATTTTGTGTCATAGAATTGGAATCTGTATTTACGACATTTGCCTTCATGTATTCGTTCTCACTTGATTCTAGGGCGTTTTTCTCACTTTCTAGGAAATCTTTTTGAGCTATAATTTTATTTAGCTTTGCATTTTCAATCTCCAGAGCCTTATTCTCTTCTTCTAGCTTTTCTACAGCAGCTCTTGTTTCTTTAGATCCAAAAGATCTTTCTACTTGCTCTTTGATGGCAGATGAAACAGAGTATGTTACTTTTTCTACTGGAGAAAAAACTGTGTTAGCTATGTCAGATCCCTTCTCATTTAATTGTTTTGTCTGAGAGGATATAGCTATAGTTATCAAAAGAATAGAAACTGTTGCTATAAATCCTTTGTTGTTTTTTTTCTTTCTTCTATATGCCATACTAACCTACTTACGATACTTTACAAATCTATCTGGATCATCTAGTATAATACCTGCACCCTTTATTGCATCTGCTATTGGATCTTCAGATACACTAACAGCAAGGCCTAATCTTTCAGCTATGTATTCTTTGATTCCCTTTAGATTAGCAAGTCCACCTGTTAGATAGATTCCGTTTTTTCTAATATCTGAACTAATTTCAGGAGGAGTCTTTTCCATTACTTCATAGACCATATCCACCACCATATTGCTATAAGGCATGATACAATCTATCAAGTTCTCACTAGATACGCTCACTGTTTTTGGCATAGCAGTTTCCAGATCTCTACCGTCAACTCTCATTGATAGTTTTTTATCTTTTACTTTCAAGCTTACAATGGTGTTTTTAACTTCTTCAGCTGTATTTTTGCCAATTTCTAATGATAGTTTTTCTCTAAAATAAGAAACAATCTCATCATCTATAAAATCTCCGCCCTTGTTTATAGATTTATTTGTTATTACTCCATTTAGGGAGATTACAGATGCTTCGCTTACTCCGCCACCTAGGTTTAAGATAAGATTTCCTCTTGGCTCATCTGGGTTTAAATCCATGCCGTAAGCTGCAGCTAAAGATTCATCCACTAATATCACGTCCCTACTTCCAGCGTGAAGGGCAGCATCTTCTACGGCTCTTGCTTGGATATCTGTTATGCCAGATGGAACGCAGATAACAACTTTTGGTTGAAGCATAGAAAAACCACTGTTAATTTTCTTAAAAAAATAGTTTAGCATTGCCTCTGTTAGGTTAAAATCTGTAATCACTCCATTTTCAATAGGTTTAACTATATGAATATTTTCATGAGTCTTGCCTAACATTTGCTTAGCTTCATCACCAATAGCTAAAACTTTTGTATTATTTTCATCTAAAAGCAGAAAAGATGGTTCCTTACAAATAAGACCCTCACCTTTTTTATATAACAATATATTGCTTGTTCCAAGATCTATTGCAAAATCAGAAGCAATAATTCTAAAATTCATAATTTATACCTCTTAAATATTTCCTTCTTTTTTAAAACTATAAAAATCATCTCTACCTATAATTATATGGTCTAAGACTCCTATATCTAGGATATCTCCAGCTTCTTTTAACCTTTTTGTTATGTGATAATCCTCCATGGAAGGGGCTGGGTTGCCGCTTGGATGATTATGGATTAATATAACAGACTTGGCTGATTTTTTGATAGCTGGCTTAAAAACTTCCCTAGGATTAACTATAGTTGATGATAAATCACCTACAGAAATTGTTTCTGTTGATATTATAACATTTTTGCTATCTAAAAGAATGATCACAAAATGTTCTTTCTTCTTAAATCTTAGCGAATCTTTCATGTAATTGTAGACATCAGTGCTTGAAGTTATAGTCTTAATTTTTCTCTTGATAACTTTATCATTTATCCTCTTTCCAAGCTGAAGAGAGGCGACAATCTTAGTCGCCTTTGCAGCTTTTATCCCATCAATCTCAACTAATTCATCAACTTCTATCTCTAAAAGCTCTTCATAGCTAAAGGTAGATAGGATTTCCTTAGAAAGTTCAATTACATTCTTTTTCTTACTGCCAGTAGAAATAATGACAGCCAAAAGCTCCTCATCTGACAAAGATTCGTAGCCTTCTCTTATCATCTTCTCCCTTGGCCTATCAGAAATATCTAAGTCCTTAATTTTCTTTGTTTCCATAATATTTACTTATCCCAATTTTTTCCATGTGTTTAATAATATAGTTAGAACTCAAACCGACAAAAAACCCACTAAAGATTCCAATAAATACAAGAAGAGGGAAATAATAATACATTTTTATATTTCCCATAACAAAAGCTGCAACTAAGATTTGACCAAAGTTATGGAAAAATGCCCCTATCTCACTTACTCCTATAAAGGAAAGGCTTTTATCTAAAAACTTTAAGCTTATGTGCATAGAAATTGTGGCAAGGATTGCTCCCATCGCTGAAAAGAAAAATGAAGTTACCATGCCAGTTGCAAGAACTAGCAAAAATGACTTCAAAATTCCAATAGCAAGCCCTGCCCTTAGTCCATAAAAATACAAGCTAACTAACAATACTATATTAGAAACTCCAAGTTTTGCACCTGGAATTGGAATAGGTAAGGGAATGTAATGCTCTATCAATGAAATGGCAAGTGCCATGGCAGTTAATAAAGCAAGATTTGTAATTTTTCTTACATTTGTTTTCATCTGATCACCTTATCTATGCTATCTTCTCTACTATCCGCCCCATCACTAGAATATACCTCAAGAAATAGTCTGTGTGGCAGACAAATTATAGTTTCACCTACATCGTGGATTGGTGACATATGGGTACAAATTTGATCTTGGCAATCAGCATCTGAAACATATGCTTTCCCATCCTTTATTTTAACTATGTTATAGTGACCTCCATAAGAAATCTTAAATTCTTGATCCTTATCCAAAGGCACTTCCTTTATAACTTTAGAATCCTGCTCTATTCTTAGGATATTTCCTCTATTTTGGGAGGTTATCTTAGAAATGATAAAAGAAAAAGCTAGGGAAAAAATTAATAAGAATCCTATAACAAATATATCTCCTTTTTTAATTTTCATTTTACACCTCACTCTTTAGTCTATCATTTTATTTAGTTAATTGTCAATTTTAGACAAAGAAAAACAGCGTAACAAATTACGCTGTCTCTTAATTTTATTCAAATATCTCAATACATTTGTTTGGACATTTTTCTGCTGCTTGTTTTAATAATTCTGGGTCAAATTCATTGCCAATTTGTTCTACTGACAAGAAATTGTCCATAGCGAATGCTTCAGGATAAGTTTTTGCACATATTGTACAACCAATACAAGAATTCTTGCAATTATTTCTTGCGTCTTTGCCCTTGTCATGGCTTGAACACAATACAACTTGTTTTTGGCTGAAAGGAACTAGTGTGATGATATTCTTTGGACATGTTGCAACGCATTTTCCACAAGCTACACATTTTTCTCTATCAACAACAGCTACGCCGTCTTTGACATGAATTGCATCAAATGGACAAACTTTCTCACATGATCCGCATCCTACACAACCGTAGTTACAAGCTTTTTTGCCGCCGAATAGGGCAATCTGTGCTCTACAATCTTCAAGTCCTGAATATTCGTAAAGGTCTTTTGCTGCTTCACAAGTTCCGTCACATTTTACAACTGCAACTTTTCTATCAGATCCGCCTGCTGATTCAACTCCCATAACAGCTGCCACTGCATCTGTAGTTGCTTTACCACCGATAGCACAAGCGTCAACTGGTGCTTCTCCTTTTGCTATAGCTGCTGCAAGTCCATCACATCCAGGGAAACCACAAGCACCGCAGTTTGCACCTGGTAGAGCGTTTCTTACTTCTTGTTCTTTAACTGATTTTTCCACATGGAATTTTTCACTAACAAAGCCTAGGGCGATAGCAAAAACAAATCCCAAGATAGCCAAAACGGCTACAGGTATAATTATTGTTTGTAACATGCTTTCCCTCCTATGCTAAGCCTGCAAAACCCATAAAGGCAATTGCCATAAGTCCTAGTGTAACTAGTGTTATTGGTACACCTTTAAATGTTTCTGGTAATGAATTATATTCAATTCTTTCTCTAATATATGCAAGAATCATTATTGCTAGCATAAAACCAACAGATGCTGATAGTGCATAAACTATTGTTTCGATTAGTGTGTATGATGAATCAATAGCCTTGATTGCAACACCTAATACAACACAGTTTGTTGTGATTAGTGGAAGAAATACTCCCAAAGCTCCGTATAAAGCTGGCATTGATTTTTTCATTACTGTTTCTACTGATTGTACTAAAGCTGCGATTACTAATATAAATACAACTGTTTGTAAGAATCCGATATTTAGAGGATTTAATATGTAGTATTGAATTATCCAAGTTATGATTGAAGCAAGTGTTATAACGAATATTACCGCTAAACCCATACCTCTAGCTGTATCTACCTTGCTTGTTACACCAAGAGCTGGACAGATACCTAAAAATTGACCTAATACATAGTTACTTACAAATATAGTTGCAATGATTATTGAAAATAGATTTGCCATAATATCTCCTATCTTATTTTCTCTTCTTTGAAATAGCATTAAATGCTGCAACTAACATACCAAGTACTATAAATGATGATGCTGGTTGTTGTAAGAATCCAATTGTATATGCTTCTGGAATTATTGTTTTTCCAAGAAGTGTTCCTGCTCCAAGTAGCTCTCTAAAGAAAGCTATTAGTGAAATTGCAAATGTATAACCAAGTCCTTGACCAATACCATCAACTATTGATGCAACAGGTCCGTGACTTGATGCAAAACCTTCTGCACGAGCAAGGATCAAACAGTTTACAACTATAAGTGGGATAAATATTCCCAAAGATTCATCTAATGCTGGCAAATAAGCTTTGATTGCCATTTGTACCATTGTTACGAAACCTGCTATGATTACTATGAATGCAGGAATTCTTATTTCATCTGAAATGAAATTTCTAAGTAGGGATATAACCAAGTTACTCATCATAGCTACAAATATTACAGCAGCTCCCATACCAAAGGCATTTGTTAGAGATGAAGATATGGCTAAAGCAGAACACATACCTACTGTTTGAACAAATACTGGGTTATTTGAGAAAATCCCTTCTATAAATACTTTTCCTAAGTTTTCCTTAGGCGCCTTTTTCTCTTTTTTATTTTCAATAGGCTTTTCTATTTGTTTTTCCATAATATCTCCTATTTAAGCTCACCTAAGACTTTTCCGGCGTCGTTTATACCTCTAAGTATTGTGTTAGTTGATATAGTCGCACCAGAAATACCTACGATTTCTGTCTCGCTGCCAGATTCTGAAGCTTTTACTTCACTATCCATACTAACACCCTTAACACCTTCTTTAAATGCGTCTTCTTCCATGTTTTTACCAAAACCAGCTGATTCTGCGTGGTTTAATGGAGCAAATCCAGTTATCTTATGGTCTTTATCAACACCTATTAGATATTCTATAGCACCACCGTAACCACCTGGAGAATTAATTTGGAATACATAACCTTCTCCGTCAGCTCCTGTAGCCTTGTAGATTTTTTCTAAAGTTTCAGCTTTATCAGCTACTTCTACTTCTTCATAATTATCTGCAGGAAATACTACTCCCAAAGATTCTTGAAGTTTTTCTTGAGCCTTAGCTTCTATTATTGGTTGGGTTGCATTATTTGTTAGTGCTAGAGCGAAGGCAGTAACTGAAGTTATCAAAAACAATTTAAAGCCTAATTTTAAACTATTATTCATTGTCTTTTCCTTTCTTTGCCTCAACTTTACCAAAAGTTTTAGGTCTAGTATATGTTTCAATTATAGGAACTACTAAGTTCATAAGTAGGATTGAGTATGAAACTCCTTCTGGATATCCACCAAATACTCTTATTACTGCTGTCAATATTCCTGCTCCAATAGCAAATACATATTGACCCTTAATAGTTACTGGTGTTGTTGTATAGTCTGTTGCCATAAAGAAGGCACCTAGTAACATACCACCTGATAATACTGTTGTTAGTGAATTTTGGAATCCTTCACCAAATATTCCAATAAGTACTACTGATGTCAAAATATATGTAAGTGGAATTCTTATGTGAATTACTTTTCTTACTAGTAGGTAGCATGCTCCAATTAGGATAGCTAGTGATGATACTTCACCTAGACATCCTGGTATATTTCCTAAGAATAAATCCATAGTTGAATATGATTTTGGATCCATAAGTGGTGTAGCGCCTGTTAGCATTGATACATCTTTTACAGATTTAAGAGTTGCTACTCTGTGTGGTGGTACAAATTGTGTCATTGTACTTGACCATGATGCCATCAAGAATGCTCTTGCAGCAAGGGCTGGGTTTACGATATTTTGACCAATTCCACCAAAAAACATTTTTGCAACTACTATTGCAAACATAGCTCCTATTACCATTTGCCAAACTGGTAGGGTAAATGGCACATTATATGCCAATAGTAAACCTGTTACTACTGCTGATAAATCTTTTATTGATTGTTTTCTTTTAGTTACTTTGTTAAATATGTATTCTGATAACACGCATGTTAATACAGATGCTAGAATAAGTACCAAGGCTCTGTAGCCAAAGAAATATACTGAGGCAATGCCTGCTGGTATAAGTGCTATAATAACATCTAGCATATCTTTCTTAACTGTACGATTGCTTCTTACATGAGGAGAAGCTGTTACCAAAAGTTTCTTTGTATTTTCCATATACTCCTCCTATTTACCTGCTTGTCTTATTTGTCTCTTACCAAATTTGATTGCTTCAACAAGTGGTCTGTTGGATGGGCAAACAAACGAGCAAGATCCACATTCTATACAATCCATTATGTTAAGCTCTTGAGCTTTTTCGAATCTCTCTTCTAGGGAGAACTTGTGAATATATAATGGAAGTAGTTCAACTGGACATACGCTTACACATCTTGAACATCTGATACATGGATCAACATCAAGAGGCTTAGCTTCGTCACTAGCTAATACTAGGATACAGTTGCTGGCTTTTTCTACAGGTCTGTTTAGGTCTGGTTGGGCAATACCACACATTGGTCCACCATTTACAAGTTTAGCTATATCATCTGCTCCACCTGCTTGTTCGATACAGTGGTTAAATTCTGTTCCGCATCTTACAATCATGTTAGTTGGATTTTTGACAGCTTTACCTGTAACTGTAACGATTCTTTCATAAAGTGGTTTGTCCATATATAAAGCTTCATATATAGCATTCATTGTAGAAACGTTTGAAACTATTGCTCCAACGTCCATTGGTAGTCCGCCACTTGGAACTTGTCTGTTTAGACATACATCTATTATTCTCTTCTCATCACCTTGAGGATATTTTGTTACGAGTTTTTTAATCTCAATATCAAGGTTTGAGTTTTCCTTGGCGATTTTTTCAAGAGCAGCTATCATAGAATCATAAGCTTTTGGCTTGTTGTCTTCTATGGCAACGATACCTTTTTTAGCATCAACTGCCTTCATCGCTTGAATAAGTGCCTTTAAAATTCTTTCAGGCCTATTTTTCATCAAATAGTCATCACAAGTTATGTATGGTTCGCATTCTGCACCATTTATGATAACTGTATCAACTGGTTTGGTTGGTTGGTATTTGATATGTGCAGGGAAAGCTGCTCCACCCATACCTACTATTCCAGCTTCTTTTATTTTTGCTACTATTTCTTCTGCATTAAGGCTTACATTATCTTTTTCTATGTATTCTATATCTTGGTTGTAGCCTTCGGTATCAATTACAACAGCCTTGGCATTCTTGCCAGATGCTGTTTGTATATCGATAATATCCTTAACCACTCCTGCTACTGAGGAGTGGATATTTGCAGAGAAATTTCCGACAGCTGATCCTAATAGCTGTCCTACACTAACTTCGTCTTTTTTTGCAACTAGACATTTGCTAGGCGCACCTATATGTTGAACTAGAGGAATTGTTACAAGTTTAGGAATACTTGCTGTAACAAGCTCACTGTTTTCAGTTAGCTCTTTATATTCCTCCATGTGCACACCATTTTTGAATGTCATGGAATTAAGTGCCATAAATCTCTCCTTACTTTCTAATATTTCGTCACTTACTATTATAAATTAAAATCGCTTTTCGTTCAATGATTATCTTACATTATTGATGAAATCTTTTATAAAAATTTCGAAATTTCTAAGACTTAGACTTCTAAGATCATTAATTTCGTCTTTTTTTGGCAAGCCATCCTTGTAAAACTTTTTCATGACAGAATAGTTTGCGTTTATTTTTGTTACATATTGTCTAGTTTCCTCAAAAGGAATATCCAAAGGATCTGGGTTGTCTTTGTCTATAATGCCATCTTTTATCCAGCTGTCTACATTGCCAACGCCTCCGTTGTAGGCTGCAAGGGCTAGATTTTTGTTATTATAATATTTATAAAGATAATCATAATAACCAATCCCTAGATCAAGGTTGTAGTCGACATCATTTAGTTTTTCTGGATAATAATCTATCCCAACAACATCTGCCGAATGTTTGGCAGTATCTTCTAGTAGCTGCATTAGTCCGTGGGCTCCTTGGTGGCTTTGGGCGTTGTTGTCAAAGTCTGATTCTACCTTGATGATTGATGCTGTTAACAAGGGATCTACATTATATTTTTCTGAATATTCGTAGATTTCATCTTGGTAGGATATCTGTGTCCTAGAAGTTTGGTAGGCAATTAGTCCATAAACTATAGCAAAAAATATCACTACAGCAAGGACAATAAAGCCTAGGACTTTTCCTAAAAATTTTATAACTTTCATTAGTAGTTACCTCTGTCTAACATATTTTTTTATTTTTATTCTCAATTCTTCCTCATCCCCACTATTATCAATGATTATATCGCTATTGTCAACCATATATGCTAGGGTATCTTGACTTTCAATTTTCTTTCTGGCAAAACTTTCACTTATCTTATCTCTTGCCATAAGTCTTTTGATTTGAACATCTTTCTTGCAAGTAACAAGGATTACTCCGTCATTTTCAAATTTTTCCTTCATTTGAAAATATAGGGGTATTTCTATAAAAACTGTTTTTTTATCAACTGATTCTATTTCTTTTTCAATCTCTCTTATAATATTTTTGTGAGTTATGGAGTTTAATTTCTCCATTTTTTTAGGATCAGAAAAAATAATTTGTCCAAGTTTATTCTTATCTAGCCTATCTCCATCAAAAGCATCTTTGAAATCAGCCTCGCTTTTTATCGCAAGATAGTTTGTACCGTCTTCTTCGATTAGCTTTTTATTGACCTTGTCAGCATCTATTACAACAAATCCTTCTTCTCTTAATATTGCTGCTAGGGTAGACTTGCCAGAAGCGATTAATCCTGTTATTACGATCCTATTTGGATTCATACATGCTATCTCCTGTGTCTATATCAACTATTAGAGGCACATCGAGGTTTGCGGCAGATTCCATAGATTCTCTTAGGATTTCAATTGCCCTATCCTCATCTTCTTTGCTTGCTTCAAGGATAATCTCATCGTGGATTTGAAGGATTATTTTAGCATCTATTTTTTCTTTTTTGAGGTTCTTGTATGTTTCAATCATTGCAATTTTAATAATATCCGCTGCTGTACCTTGGATAGGTGTATTTAGGGCAACCCTTTGACCAAAGCTTCTTACATTAAAGTTTCTAGAATTAATTTCTGGAACGTATCTTCTTCTCTTAAACAGAGTTTCAACGTAGCCATCTTCCTTAGCTTTTTCCACAATGCCGTCCATATATTCCTTAATAGAAGGATAGGATGCCATGTAGTTATCTATGTATTCTTTAGCTTCTTTACGGGAAATATTTAAGTTTTGCGATAAGCCATAGTCGCTAATTCCATAAATAATCCCAAAGTTTACAGCTTTAGCTTCAGACCTTTGCCTTTTAGTAACTTCCTCAAGCGGAGTATGGAACACTTTTGATGCTGTTTTTCTATGGATATCGTCTCCATTTATAAAGGCATCTATCATATGTTCATCACCTGATAGGGAAGCTAATATCCTTAGTTCTATTTGCGAATAATCAGCATCTATTAAGATTTTCCCTTCTTCTGCCTTGAAGGCTTTCCTTATTAGTCTACCTTCGTCAGTTTTGATAGGTAGGTTTTGAAGGTTAGGATCTTGGGAGGATAATCTTCCAGTAGCAGCTATATTCTGCCTAAAGGTTGATCTTATCCTTCCATCATCGTCAATTGCCTTTTCAAGTCCTTCTATATAAGTAGATCTTAATTTGAAAAGTTCTCTATATCTTTCGATTTTTGGTATGATTTGGTGCTTATCCCTAAGTTTTTCAAGAACTGATGCATCAGTTGAAAATCCTGTCTTAGTTTTCTTGATTACTGGAAGTTCAAGGTCTTTAAACAAAACTTCTCCCAATTGTTTGGTAGAATTGATATTAAATTCACTACCGCTAAGCTCATATATTTCTTGGGTTAGTTCGTCAATATTAGCATCAATTCCTTCTTTTAGTTCTTCTAAGACTTTTTTATCTGTGACAAATCCTACTATTTCCATATCGGCAAGAACCTTGGATAGTTCAATTTCTATCTCTTTATAAAGATCATACATGTGATATTCGTTTAATTTATCTACTAGTTTATCTTTAGCATCGTAAATAGCATTAATTTCACTTGCCATGAAATTTCCTAGTTTATCAAAATCTAGGTCCTTGTATTTTAGAGCTTTCTTGCCCTTGCCTAAAATATCTTCTGGATTGTTCACTTCGTAATCTAAATAAGACTGGCTAAGTGTTTTCATATCATAAGATGACCTAGATGGATCTATCAAATAGTGCATAAGCATTATATCATCATATGGTAAGGCTCCATCTATGCCTAACTTCGCTAGTAATACTAAATCTTCTTTTATATCAAAAGAGTTTTTGAGTATTTTTTTATCTTCGAAAATCTCTTTCATATATTTAACAAACTCTTCGTCTGGATCAGCAATATAAGTTTGGCTTTCCTTAGTTTTTATGGAAATTTTGTAGGCATTGCTATGGATATATCTATCTCCGTCATAGATAACTTTGAAGGTAAATTCTTTATTCTTTTTGATCTCTTCTACTAATTTAGTATATTCTTCTAGTTTTTCATAGGTAAATTCTTTTGCCTCGATAGGATTTCCCCCATCCATATCCTCTAAAAATTTATTAAAGTTATACTTAGAAAACTTCTCCCTAAGGCTTTTCTCATCAACCTCACCAAGTTTTATTTCCTCAAGTTCATACTCTATAGGAGCGCTTGTAACTATAGTTCCTATTTTCTTGCTCATGTACGCTATAGCTTCGCTATTTACAAGATTTTCCTTGGTTTTCTTACCTGAAACTTCATCTATATTTTCATACAAGCCCTCTATAGAACCGTATTTTTGGATAAATCCAATAGCCTTCTTAGGCCCAATGCCATCGACACCAGGGATATTATCTGACTTATCTCCCTCAAGACCCTTAACATCAATAAGTTGTTTAGGTGTAAGACCAAACTCTTCCTTTATAGTTTCAACAGTATATTCTTTAGTCTCAGAAACTCCCTTTTTTGTAAGATTTACTACAATATTTTCATCGACTAACTGTAGGTAATCTCTATCCCCTGTTATTAAAACAGAATTATAACCCTTCTCTTGAGCCATCTTCGCATATGTTCCTACAATATCATCTGCCTCAAACCCATCAAGGTCAGTGTATTTGACTCCCATAGAATCTAAAATATCCTTGAGGATTCCAAACTGATAGGAAAGCTCACTAGGCATCTTATCTCTAGTCGCCTTATAATCCTTAAACTCCTTGTGTCTAAAAGTCTTTGATGCTCTATCGAAAGCAACAAGTATATAATCTGGTTTATATCTATCAACGGCGTTATTGTACATAGTCAAAAAACCATACACGCCATTAGTCATCACTCCGTCATTGTTGGTAAGCTTTGGCAGAGCAAAAAACGCCCTGAAAATCAAGCTAGACCCATCAATTAACATAACTGTTTTATTCATCATATCTCCTTCATATATAGTATATCATACTTCGTTTTGCTCATAAAAAATAAAATATAGATGTTTAGTAATTGCTTTAATATGGATCATATGATTTAATATAGCATTTCTAATCATATATAATACATGTTCAGATATAATAATATATAAGTTTAGAAAACTAGCATATTAAATTATATCTACAATACTCAATGTATTTATTAGATGGTTCAATAATTTTTTTAATTAAAATTGGTATAATGCAAAGTTTCCTTGACAATAAATGCAAAGTTTACTATACTAACTTTAAATACTTATTATATCAATAAATAGAAGGTGGTTAATTGAAAACAAGGATTCCCAAATTAAGAAAAGAAAATAAATTATCACAAGCTGAACTCGCTAATATAGTTGGAGTTACAAGGCAAACTATTACATCTATTGAAACCGAAAAATATGTAGCATCTTTGCCATTAGCTTATAAGATAGCCAAATATTTTAACTTAAAGATTGAAGATGTATTTGACCTAGAGGAGGATATGTAATGAATTTAGGACATTATAATGAAGTATTGAAAAAAAGAGAAAGATTATATAAATCTTATATAAGTTTTGCACTGATATTTCGGGGAATAGGAAATTTATTACTAAAAGATCAAGCTGGGATAAATGATTCAGTATTAGGATTTTTTAATGGCTTAACATTAGGAATAGAAATAATTTGTGCTTTCTGGGTATTTAGAATTAGGAAAGCTTTAAAAGACGATAATTTATTGAGAAAATTATATATAAAAGATTTTGATGAGAGGGAGAATTTAATTAAATTAAAATCTAGTTCTACACTAATAGGTAAAATTGCAATTACGATTTTCGTAATTGCTATCTTAACGAGTTTTTTTAATATAGTTGTATTTTACACACTCGTAATAACTGGAATTTCTCTAATAATGGTTAGTTTATTTCTTAAATTATATCGGAGAAAAACAATATAGAATCAAAATAAAATCATTAATTTAGAATAATGCAAATTAGAAGGCGATAATAATTATTAATCGTCTTTTTATTTGTCTAACTTAATATTAATAAACTGTTATATTTCATTTTTGTGAGTATGTAGTAGATAAAGAATAAATGAATGAATTTTTTAAAAAAATAAAATCATATAAAACTTTTATCAAAAATCATTACTATATATTATGATTGATGTTGATATAAATAATAAAGGATAAAATATTTTACTAAAAATTTTCTATAAAATAGAAATGTCCTCGCAACGTTTATAAAAAATAGCGTACTATTTCTAAGCTCCGCCCTCTCGCATTAGTATCCACTTTCTTTTTGGTAGTTTTGGATAATATTTAATTGTTAATTTCATTTTTTGTAATTAAAAAGCACACCTAACAATCGCTAGTGTGCTTAGTCTAATATTTCTATTTTAATAATATTTGGTGTATTGATATCGTAATATCTTTCTGGAGTTTCTAAGCTTATACTTTCTATTTCAGGATCATTATCACCTGCTGGTGTGTATATAGAATAAACACCAGTAAATACATTTTGATTTTTAGTAGTAACCCTTATTTTTTTATTAGAATATTTTTTAAGATTTTCTAACCCTGTATATTTGTTCATCTTCTTAATTCCTTGAATTCTCTTAATGTTGGGACTATATGATATCCATTTTTAGAATAATCTACTATTGCCCTCTTTGTAGTAACTACATTAACTTCTCTATTAATACAGTATCCATCAAGTCTATTATCCTCAATTAATTCAGTCAATTGAGATTTATCTCTTCTAATAAATTCTCCACTGCCCCTGTTTTCTTTATAGACTAATTCTATTTCTTCAATAGTATTTTTAAATTGAGACTTCTTCTTGATGTTTCCCATATTATTTAAATGGTTCTCTTGTTTTCCGACTTTTAATTTATCAAAGTCTTTATTCTCTTTTATATATTTTCTAAGAGGTCTATCTTTTAAGTATATATCTAAATTCTTTTTATCAGACCCTAGATTATAAATAGTGTTTGCTTTCTTTTGTGCTTTTCTATTTGCCCAAACTTCCTTACTTGCCTTACTTTACTATACCCATAAACGTTGGTATTTACACTAGTAGGACGAAGTTTGCCAGCCATGTTAAAGTTCTTATAAAGCTGTCTTTGCCTTTGTAATCTTACCTGAGCTATTAGCTTGCTTTCTTCATCTCCTACCTTGTCATACATCATAACCCTATGCTTGTATTTTCTGATAGTTCTTTCTATTTGTCTTTGTTTTTGAGTTGCCTCGTAGAACGTATATTCCTTATCTTCAAACTCGAAAGGCTCAGGATCTATATCATCAAGCTTTTCTTTAGTCCACGCTCTTTCTGATATGCCTTCAAAAAACGGATACCAGTTGTGGCGACAATTCGCACCTAGAAATCCCGTTACATCTCCGTAGCCTATATCGTCTTAGCTTAAGTATTTGGTGTTATCACCCGATAAAGAAACAATTTGTCCTTGCCATTCAGCATGACTTGGTCTCGCTCCAGCGTGTGCGGATATCTCCATAAGGTCTTGTTCCATATCCTTTGCATTCGCTAAAGATATCTCTCCAGTCATCTGGTTTAGGATAGTTCTTACAAGCATCTTACTTGCTGACTCTATCGTGTAGTTTCATCCTGATTGCTGATAATTAATTACTCTTATACCTGAGTTTGATAGGTAGTTGATTAACCCCCTTACTACTTTCTGGCTTGAAAATGCTCCGCTTGCTACCTTAAAGGTTGCTTGGTTTAGGGTAGTTTTATAGAAATCATTAAGAAGGATATTCTCCCCATTGTAGACAACTCCTAAAGACTTTGTAATTTTAGCATTTCCTAAAATTAAACGCTCCATAGCATTATCTACTATGTTCTCAGCCTGCTTATTCTTGCTTATATCGACCAATCTTTTATTAATAGACCATATAGCTATCGCCTCGTCTTCATAATGCTTAAGGCTTGAATTGTTGATTATATCAGTTATTTCTTCAACTATATATTTTAGATGAGGTATTAAAAGGCTTTAATATCAAGGATATAAAACATTTGGAATTATATAATGATTAAATAAAATTAGAGTTAAATATTAATAATTCAACAAACAATTCTAGAAGAAAATGCAGGCTATAGAATTTTACACTGATAAATACAAATTTATAAAACAAGAAAAATAATCATTTAAAATATTGATATTCTTATGCTTACCGTAAATGAAAGTAAGAAATATAACTTAAATATCTATTATAAACTTCATTAGATTAAACTTATTTTATAAAAAATAATTAATGATATACATAGATGACAAATGTATATAAGAATAAAGTTATCTAGTATTTTGTAGCATAGAAATAATGAATTTTACTTCAAATAAAAATAGACGATACACATGTATAAATCAAAACTAAAAAAGGAAATATTAAAAAATATAAAATTCTTCAAGAGACTAATAATTAGTCTATAGATATATCAATTAATTAAAAAGTTATCTATTAGCCATCATATATTAAAAGTTTAGCTACTGAAACACGATAAATCTGAGTCATATAATTATAAAACTAATGGAAGACTCTAACTTTAATATAAACATCAATTAACACATCAAAAAACTGTATTAGTAAATTTTAAATAAATTTTCAAATACAAAATTATAAAACCCAAATTATGCACATACAAAAAAGAAGTGCTGAATATCAACACTTCTAATAAATAATTGGCGCGTCATTGAGGATTCGAACCCCAGGCCTTCTGGTCCGTAGCCAGACGCTCTATCCAGCTGAGCTAATAACGCTTATGGAGCGGGTGAAGGGAATCGAACCCTCGCAACCAGCTTGGAAGGCTGGGGCTCTACCACTGAGCTACACCCGCA